>PPYE01681923.1_pt1 | contig 11791 bp, 9 predicted proteins | sample 1559881 | NCBI WGS metagenome assembly PPYE01 (sample SAMN08240022, study PRJNA423297) | Human gut metagenome, whole genome shotgun sequencing project.
ACCATCATCAGATCGGCCAGCTCGTCGATGATAATGGCGATGTAGGGCATCTTTTCCAGATCAGGCCGTTCTGCGGCCAGCTTGTTGAAAGACTTGATGTCGCGCACATTGTTCTCTGCAAACAGATGATAGCGGCGCTCCATCTCCTGCACCGCGCTGCCAAGGGCACCTGCGGCCTTTTTCGGCTCGGTGACCACCGGCATCAGCAGGTGGGGAATGCCGTTGTACTCGGCCAGCTCCACCACCTTGGGGTCGATCAGCAGCAGCTTCACGTCCTCCGGGCTGGAGCGGAACAGCAGGCTCATGATGATGCTGTTCACGCACACGGATTTACCGCTGCCGGTGCTGCCCGCGATGAGCAGGTGGGGCATCTTGCACAGGTCGGTCACCTGCGCTACACCGGCAATGTCCTTGCCAAGGGCGATGCCCAGCGGCGAGGTCATGCGCAGAAAGCTCTGGCTCTCAAAGATGCTGCGGATGGAAACGGCGGTCTTTTTGTGGTTGGGCACCTCGATGCCCACGGCGGGCTTGCCGGGGATGGGGGCTTCCATACGCACGTCCGCCACCGCAAGGTTCAGGGCGATATCGTCTGCCAGCGAGGTGATGCGGCTGATCTTCACACCCGCCATGGGCTGCAGTTCGTATCGGGTAACAGAGGGCCCGCGGGAGATATCCAGCACCCGGGTGCGCACGCCGAAGCTTTCCAGCGTGTCCACCAGCTTTTGGGCGTTGGCCTTCAGCTCCTCCTGTGCGCCGGGGTCGCTCTCCTCCTGCGTTTTTTCAAACAGCTCGATGGGCGGGTACTGGTATTCGTAGCGGTCCACCGGCTCGGTCTCCTCGGCGGGTGCGGTGGCGGCTGCCTGCTCGGAGACAGCGGGCTTTTCCATGGCCGCTGCCACCAGCGAGTTGATGTCTTTTTCCTCCACCGGCTAGGCGGTCATGCTGATCCAGCCGTCCTCGTCCGGCGCAGAGCGGAACGCCACGGCGTTCTCGGCGCTCACCCGGGGCACGGCGGGCTGGATAGGCGCAGCCTCCGGCTGCGTGGGCATCTGCGGCTGCACCACCGGCGCTGCCGGCTGGACGATGGGCGTATCAAAAGCGGGGGCAGGCTCTTCCGGCTGGGGGGCATCTTTGGCAAAGAAATCTGCCGCAGAGGCGACTACCGGGTCTGCCACGATGGGCGGCGGCGTGGGCTTGGATGCAGGGCGCAGCGGGTCCTGCCCGAAGGTGCCGCCCGGCCCGACGATCAGCGGCTCAATGGGCTCGCTGCCGCCCTCGGAGAGGGCGGTGTGGTCGGGGCCAAGGTCTACATCAAAGGCGGCGCGGGGATGGGCAACGCTGACCCGCACCGGGGTGATGGGCGGCGCGGCAGGCTCCGGCTGGGCAGGGGCGGCGGGCGCAGCTTCGGTGTCCGCAGCGTCTGCCTCCATCTCCTGCGTTACCTTGTGTCCCCAGCGCAGCACACCGGACATCCAGTCCGGCACCCCTAGATGCAGCCCGGCAGGCTCGTCCTCCTCGTCCAGCGGCTCGTCCTCGATTTCGTCGTATTCCTCGTCGATCTCCCGCTCTGCCTGCCGGATGGCGGCGCGCTCGGCGCGGCGGGCAGAGCGCTGCTCTGCAAAGGCAGCGCCGCGGGCGTGGATACCGCCGGTGACGGCACACAGCCAGACCCAGACCTCGGCGGGGGTGATATCAAAAATGTACAGGCTGCCGCACAGCAAGAGCACGACCATGATGAGATTTGCTGCCGGACGTCCGCACAGCAAAAGCAGCACGCCGCCCAACACAAAGCCCATTGCGCCGCCGGAGAGCCATGCATTGACGCCGTTGGCGTAGCAGGCGGAAAGCATTTGCAGCGCCGACAGCCCCTGCGGCTGGATATCGGAAAACACGATGACCGTGCCGCAGACAAAGATAAGCCCCAGCACCAGCTTGAGGATGCGGGACAGCAGCTCCTCGCCCCGGGTGTACAAAACGGCCAGACAGCACACGGCTGCACCCAGCACAAAGCTGCCGCAGCCGAACAGCCCGAACAGCACATCATGGAGCACCCGCCATACGGAATCGCCCCGCACAAAGGCCAGCACCATCAGCAGCAGGCCGCCGAACAGGGTGCCAAGCCCTGCCGGAAGCCGCTGCTCTGCCTTTTTACGGCGGGCAGCAGTACGCCGTTTCGTTGATTTTCGTTTTTTCGTTGCCATTCTACTCTGTTCCCCAACTTCCCATAGACACAATAATTGATTCTATTATTGTACCACGCAAGGGCAAAAATGGCAAACCATAATGTTGTTTTTCTTGAGGAAAATGGAACGAACCCAGCCCCTCTCGTGAAAAGGCGTTTGGAGCGCTCCGCAAAGCGCGACAAACGCGAAATAAAAAATAATTTTTCCGCTGTTCCTGCGCAAAGCGAACGCGGAGCGCAGTTCAAATCGTCCGGCGGGGAGACGCAAGGCCTTACCCCCGTTCGATCTCCCCGTACAGCCACGCCAGCGCGTCCGAAAGACCGCCCAGCTCGTCGATGAGCTTTTCCTTTACGGCACGGCGTCCGTCCAGCACCGTGCCCATGTCCATGACCAGTTCCCCGGTGTGGAGCATCAGCTGGGTGTAGCGCTTTTCCGGCATGCCGCTGTGGGCGGCCACAAAGCCGGTGATGCGCTGCTGCATCTGCTCAAAGCAGTGCATGGTCTGCGGGACGCCTAAGATCAGCCCGGAGTGCCGCACCGGGTGCACCGTCATGGTGGCGGTGGGGACGATGAAGCTGTGCCGCGCGCTGACCGCCAGCGGGATGCCGATGGAGTGCCCGCCGCCCAGCACCAGCGTGGCGCTGGGCTTGGAGATGCTGGCGATCAGTTCTGCCAGCGCAAGGCCGGCCTCCACATCGCCGCCCACCGTGTTCAGCAGCACCAGCAGCCCCTCGATGCGGGGGTCCTCCTGCACCGCCACCAGCTGGGGGATGACGTGCTCGTACTTGGTGGTCTTTTGCCCCTGCGGCGCTTCGGTGTGCCCTTCGATCTGGCCGATGACGGTCAGGCAGTGGATGACATGACCGCCCCGGCTCAGGGTGACCGTGCCCAGATCCTCAATATCCTCTTTTTCCATCCGGTGCTGCTCTGCGGGGGTGTCTTTTGCCGTATCCATGCGCGTTCTCCTTCCGTAGCAGGGTCTTTGTGGGGTCAGTATCCCCCGGCTGCCGGGGAAGTATGCAGGAGAGCGAATACAAAAAACTTTGTGAATTTTTTGCTTTTTTACAAATAGGTATTTGACATTCGCCTTTCATGCTGTATACTTTAAATAATATAACAGGATAAAACGGAACATCTCTCTGCGCGCAAAGAAGCCCCTTGCATGGCGGCAGAAGCTGCAGCGCGTTGGGCAGAAAGGAGAATTTTGCTATGAACACCCCCCAGAAAGCATCGATCCCTGTGATCAAGCGTCTCCCCAAATATTACCGGTATCTGCGCTCCTTGCAGGCCGATGGCATTACCAGCATCTCCTCCCGGGAGCTGGCCTCTCAGATGGGCACCACCGCCTCGCAGGTGCGGCAGGACTTTAACTGCATCGGTGACGTGAACGGACGGCAGGGCATCGGCTACTCGGTGGAGAACCTGCTTTCCATTCTGGAAAGTCTGCTGTTCGGCAACGGCGACCGTCTGCCCACCATTCTGATCGGCTGCGGCCGCCTGGGCAAGGCTGTGAGCCGCTTTATCACCACCGACACCAACGGCTACAAGCTGATCGCGGCCTTTGACGTGGCCGAGAACGAGGTAGGCAAGGAGATCAGCGGTATCCGCATCCGGCACATTGACGAGCTGGAGGCCTTTTGCGAGGAAAACAAGCCCAAGGTGGCGGTGCTCTGTGTACCCCGTGATGGTGCACAGCAGGTCAGCGGACGGCTGGTGGATCTGGGCATCGAGGGCTTCTGGAACTTCTCCCACTATGACCTGTCGGTGTCGTACCCCAATGTGGTGGTGGAAAACGTCCATCTGGGCGACAGCCTGATGAGCTTGGGCTACCGTCTGCGCAATCAGGAGTGACGGCATGGCAAAATTGTATTTCCGCTACGGTGCCATGAACAGCGGCAAGAGCACGGCGCTGATGCAGGTGGCACACAACTACGAAGAGCAGGGCATGAAGGTGCTCATTTTGAAGCCGCAGGTGGATACTAAGGGCGGCGGAGAACTGGTGAGCCGTCTGGGCGTGCGCCGCAAGGCAGACCTGCTGATCCCGCCGGAGCTGGACGTGTTCGAAGCTGTGCAGGCGGCAAACGCTGCTTCCGGGCCGCTGGCCTGTGTGCTGTGCGACGAGAGCCAGTTCTTTACCCCGGAGCAGGCCGAGCAGCTGTTCATGATCACGGTAGATCTGAACATCCCGGTGATCTGCTACGGTCTGCGGGCAGATTTTTCCCTCAAGGGCTTCCCGGGTTCTACCCGTCTGCTGGAGCTGGCGCACACCATCGAGGAGATGAAGACCATCTGCACCTGCGGGCGCAAGGCCATCTGCAACTGCCGCAAGGTGAACGGACGGTTCGTCTTTGAGGGCGAGCAGGTAGCCATCGACCTTGAAAACGATGTGCAGTATGTCAGCATGTGCCCCCAGTGCTACTTCAAGGCACGGCGGGCGTTTTACGCTGCAAGGAAAAACTGAGATACTTTTATGTTGTATACAAGCCGCTGTACCGCGCCGGGTGCAGCGGCTTTTTTGCGTGATTTGCGGAAGGGGTTCCCCGCCAGAGTCTCCAACAGGCTGTATACAGACTGATATATCAATTTGTTGCATTTTGCGAGAGGAACTGATATATCAACCGGGCGGAATTCGCACGTTTTTTGCACTATTGATATATCAGTTCGGACCGGGCAGTTACTCGACGGAGGGGAGAGGGAATGGGAGAAGAAGAGAGCGACGGGGGACGGCAGAGCACAAAAAATTACAGGCGGAACGGTAAATGTAACAGGAATTATTGAGATTTTTCCTGTTCTGCCCTTGTTGCATCCCAGATTTTTATGCAAGTCATTGAAGTATACAAGTTGCACAGTTTTTCAGCGCAAGTTTATTCATTTCGGCAAGGACGTCGAATTGCACGCGAAAACAAGGGCAATATTTGTACGTTTTTATCCCGTATCACTGTAATTTGCATCTTTCTTTTTTCAGTGGCTTTTGTTATCATAATTGTATACAAGGGGGCATGTGCAGGCCCCCTACATGAAGATGTTTTCTATTAGGAGGAGAACAAAAATGAGCAAGGCAATTTCTCGTCGTAACTTCCTGATGGCTACCGGCGCTGTCGGTGCTGCAGGTCTGCTGGCTGCCTGCGGCAGCAAGCCCGCTGCTTCTTCCACCGCTTCTTCCGCTGCTTCTCAGGCCCCCGCTGCTTCCGCAGACGAGAGCCTGGCCCTGTCTGACGGCCCCGTCAACCTGAGCATCAGCTGGTGGGGCGGCGACAGCCGTCACGCTGCTTACCAGAGCGCTCTGGAGGCTTTCCAGGCTGAGCACTCCAACATCACCGTGGAGCCCACCTTCGCCGCATGGTCCGGCTGGGAAGAGAAGATGGCTGCTGCCTTCATCGCAGGCAACGCTCAGGATGTCTGCCAGGTGAACTGGAACTGGCTGTACAACTACTCTGCCGACGGCAGCAAGTTCGTGGATCTGAACACCACCTCCAAGTTCATCGACCTGACCCAGTGGGATTCCGCTGCTATGGACGCTTGCTATGTGGCCAACAGCCAGCAGTGCGTGCCCGTCTCCATGACCGGCCGTATCTTCTACTGGAACATGACCACCTTTAATAAGGCTGGCATCACCGAGGTCCCCAAGTCTCTGGACGATCTGATGGCTGCCGGTAAGGCTTTCCAGGAGAAGCTGGGCGACGATTACTACCCCATGCACCTGGGCGCATACGACCGTATGATCCTGATGGTGTTCTACCTCGAGTCCAAGTACGGCAAGGACTGGGCAGATCCCGTTACCTCCACCCTGAACTACACCGAGGACGAGATCGCTGAGGGTCTGGCCTTCATCAAGAGCCTGGTGGACAACCACGTCATGATGAACCTGAAGACCTACTACTCTGCAAACTCCGATACCGCTACCCACCAGTCCAACGAGTGGATCACCGGTAAGATCGCAGGCATCTTCGAGTGGGATTCCGCTGCAAGCAAGTACTCTTCCGCTCTGGACGACAGCAACAAGGACGGCTTCACCGTCGGCGAGGAGATCAAGTTCGGCGATAACAACGGCGGCTTCTCCAAGGTGTCCATGGGTCTGGCTATCACCAAGACCTGCAAGAACGTTGCCGAGGCTGCTACCCTGATCAACTTCCTGCTGAACGAGGAAAAGGGCGCTTCCATCATGGGTTCTGAGTGCGGCATCCCCGCTTCCAAGGCTGGCCTGAAGTTCGCTCAGGACGCCGGCGCTGTCAAGGACCTGGTTGCTGAGGCAAACGCCAAGGTCATGGCTTTCACCACCAACAAGCTGGATCCCCTGTTCGAGAACAACGACCTGAAGGCTTCCGGCACCGGCATCTATCAGGAAGTGTTCGATAACATCGACTACGGCGATCAGACCCCTGAAGAGGCTGTCGAGACTCTGCTGGACGGCATGGAGTCTGTCGGCTACACCATCGGCTAAGCTTACCTCTCTCTGACAGCGGTCAGAACCGGATATTCAGTATCTGAAATAAATAAGGGCATCTGCCGCCCGTACGACAGGTGCCCTTGTTTTATCGGAGAATGGTTATCAAACCTTGAAAGAATTGTTACCGGTCTGTGACCTGCTGCACTGTCTGCTTCAAATCCTGTAAAAGGAGGATTTCGGATGAAAAAAAGTAATGCGCCCGCCGGCGCACGAACTCCGTTCCAGAAATGGGTCGATAAGTATCAGGGTCTGTTTTATCTGATTCCCTGGATCATCGGCTTTCTCGTCTTTAAGGCGTTTCCCTTCGGTCAGTCGCTGTATTACAGCTTCACCGATATGAACTTCTTCAAGGACGGCACCAGTTTTGTTGGTCTGGCCAACTACATTACCGCATTCCACACCAGAAAGATCACCAAGGCGCTGATCATCACCTTCAAGTACGCCTTTATCACCGTGCCCCTGAAGCTGATCTTCGCGCTGTTCATTGCCTATATCCTGAACTTCAAGATCGCCTGCGTCAACCTGTTCCGCACTGTGTACTACATCCCCTCCATTCTGGGCGGCTCTGTGGCTATCGCCGTGCTGTGGAAGGCTGTGTTCAGCGTGGACGGTCTGCTGAACACCGTGGTGCGCGCTGTCACCTTTGGTGCGGTGCAGGGCCCCGAGTGGCTGTCTGACCCCAACTACGCGCTGTGGATCATCTGCTTTTTGCGTATATGGCAGTTCGGTTCCGCCATGGTGCTGTTCCTTGCTGCACTGAAGGGCGTGCCCGCAGACCTGTACGAGGCTGCTACCATCGACGGCGCCGGCAAGTGGCGTCAGTTCTTCTCCATCACCGTTCCGATGATCACCCCCATCATCTTCTACAACCTGGTCACTCAGATCTGCCAGGCTTTCCAGGAGTTCAACGGCCCCTACATCATCACCAACGGTGGTCCCCGTGGTTCCACTACCCTGATCTCCCTGCTGGTTTACAACTACGCATTCAAGTCCTACGACATGGGCATGGCTTCTGCTCTGGCATGGATCATGTTCATCATCGTCTGCATCCTGACGATCATTGCGTTCACCAGCCAGAAGAAGTGGGTCTACTACTCGGATGAAAGGTAAGGTGACCAATATGGGAATGAAAGCATCGAATAAGATCGCGACCTTCTTTAAGTACTTCGTGCTGATCCTAGTTGGTATCATCATGATCTATCCTCTGCTGTGGATGATCAGCGCTACCTTCAAGGATAACAGCGAGATCTTTGCAGGCATCAGCCTGTGGATCAAAAAGCCTACGCTAGATGGCTACCGCAACGCCCTGAACAACTTCGGCGGCTCCATCAACATCCTGCAGGCCATGCTCAACACTTACAGCTATGTCATCCCCAAGGTGATCTGCACTGTGGTGTCTGCCTGTATTGCCGCTTACGGCTTTGGCCGTTTCGACTTCCCCGGCCGCAAGCTGCTGTTCAACATCATGCTGGCCACCCTGTTCCTGCCGCAGGTCGTGCTGAACGTGCCCCAGTACCTGCTGTACAACAAGTTCGGCTGGGTGGACAGCCCCTTCTATCTGGCCATCTGGGTGCACTGCGCATTTGCTACCGAGACCTACTTCGTGTATCAGCTGGTGCAGTTCATGCGCAACGTCCCGCGTGATCTGGACGAGGCTGCCGCCATTGACGGCTGCTCCTCTTTCCAGACTCTGTACAAGGTCATCGTGCCCATGCTGGGACCCGCTCTGGTGTCCTGCGCACTGTTCCAGTTCATGTGGAGCTGCAACGACTTTATGGGCCCGCTGCTTTACGTCAGCACCCCCGGCAAATACCCCATGTCCCTGTTCGTCAAGCTGTCTATGGACGGTGATACCGGCTTTGCATGGAACAAGATCCTTGCGCTGTCCCTCATCTCCATCCTGCCGCAGCTGATCGTATTCTTCTGTGCACAGGATCAGTTCGTTGAAGGTATCTCCGCAGGTGCCGTCAAGGGCTAATGCGCCATAAGAACATCTGACCAAGACCAACACCCCCTGTGCTGCTCCCAACGGATGGCACAGGGGGTGTTTTGGTTGATACATCATTTCGTCTGCTTCTTGCGGTACTGCAAAGGACTGATATCCATCACCTCGCGGAACACGCGGCGGAAGTGGGCTGCGCTGGCAAAACCGGTCTGCTCGGCAATAGCGCTGATGGACAGCTCGGTGGTCTCCAGCAGCTTCTGCGCAGCCTCGATGCGGCGGTTGTTCAGATAGTCCATGATGGACTGCCCGGTCACCCGCCGGAACAGGCGGCTGAGATAGTAGGGGGAGAGGTAGAACCGCGCCGCCACCTCGGTAAGGGAGAACTTTTGCCGGTAGTTGGCGGCAAGGTAGGCACACACCTGCTCAATGGTCTCGTTGCGGGGGCGCGCTGCGGCGCTGCTCTCGGCAAGGCACTCCTGCTCGACATAGTGCAGGATGAGCAGCAGGTACAGCCCGCCGGGGTAGTCCTGCTCCGGCATGGCAGCGCGCATCATCTCCAGCAGGGTGCGCAGGCGGCGAACCCACGGCACCGGGCCGTACAGCACCGTTACCTCGCCGGGCAAAAACAGCCGGGCAAAATCCCGCTGGGTGGCGCTGCGCAGCTCGTGCAGGGCGCTGAGCGGGAACCGACAGCCCACCAGTTCCGGTACGGCTGCACCGGCGGCAGAGAGCACTGCGTCCCCCGCGCCCAGCAGCAGCGCGCTGCCGGGGTTTACCAGCAGGCTGTTTTCCCCCATTTGCAGGGTGCAGCTGCCCTCGCTTACCAGCAGAAAGGTGCACGTCTCCTCGTCTGCCGTCAGCTCCAGCTTGCTGCCGTTCAGCCGCACGGTGTCCGCTTTTACCTTTGCATGGATCTTTTCCCGTTCCGCTTTCATCTTGCGCATCCTTTCCGGAAACAGCCCTCCCGGTAGCCGGGAGAGCGCTTTTCCTCATGATACCACGTCTGCCCCGTGGGGGCAAGACAAACTCACAGGAGGTTATTTCGCATGAATCTGACCCTGATCCGTTCCATGACCCGCAGCGCCGTTTTTGAGCTGGAAAACGAGCTGTGCTACCGTCCGGCACACCCCTTTACCGTTGCCCTGAACGGCAAGACGGTATACGAAGCCTGCAACACCAACGTGTTCTCCCTGTTCTCCCTGCTGCCCGGCACCGCCTATACGGTGGAGGTGCAGGCCGAGGGCGAGACCCTGAAGCTGGATTTCACCACCGAGGCTGAGACCTTCTTTGTGGATGCTGCCCGCTATGGTCTGGTGGCCGATGGCGAGACTGACAACACCGTGCGGCTGCAGGCAGCATTGTCCACCTGCCCCAAGGGCGGCACAGTGTATGTGCCCGCCGGTCGTTACCGCACCGCCAGCCTGTTCATGAAGAGCAACACCACCCTGTATCTGGAAAAGGGCGCGGTGCTGCTGGGCGACAACGACCGCACCCATTACCCCATCCTGCCCGGCGTGCTGCCCAGCGAGAACGAAGTGGACGAGTACTACCTGACCGGCTGGGAGGGCAACCCGCTGGACAGCTTTGCGGGCCTGTTGAACATCACGCAGGTGCATGACGTGGTGGTGACCGGCGAGGGCACGCTGGACTGCGATGCCGAAAACGGCGACTGGTGGGTGAACCCCAAGGTCAAGCGCATCGCATGGCGTCCCCGGGCCGTGGCTGCGGTGGACAGCGAGAACGTCTGCCTGCATGGTATCACGGTGCAGAACAGCTATTCGTGGACCATCCACCCCATCTTTGTCAAGCACCTCGACCTGCTCAACTTCAATATCAACAACCCCTATAACGCCCCCAACACGGACGGCATCGACCCCGAGAGCTGCGAGTATATCCGCATCATCGGCATGAACATCCATGTGGGCGACGACTGCATCGCCATGAAGGCCAGCAAGGTCTTTCTGGGCATGAAGCTGAAGCGCAGCTGTGAGCATACCGTCATCCGCAACTGCCTGCTGGACAAGGGTCACGGCGGCATCGTCATCGGCAGCGAGATGAGCGGCGGCGTCAAGGATATGGTAGTGACCCAGTGCCTGATGGACCACACCGACCGCGGTCTGCGCGTCAAGACCCGCCGGGGCCGCGGCAACACCGCTGTCATTGACGGGCTGGTGTTCCGCAACGTGGAGATGCGGGGCGTCAAGGCACCCTTTGTCATCAATATGTTCTACTTCTGCGACCCGGACGGCCACGGCCCCTATGTACAGTGCCGCGAGCCGATGCCGGTGGACGAGTACACCCCCAAGCTGGGCAGCCTGACCATGGAGAATATCGTGGCTACCGATGCCCAGTTTGCAGGCTGCTACTTTGACGGCCTGCCGGAGCAGCCCATTGAGCGGGTAACCATGCGGGATGTGAGTATCACCTTTGACCCCAACGCCAAGGAGGGACAGGCGGCCATGGCCGACAACCGTCCGCTGGTGAAAAAGCTGGCCATCTATGCCGAGAACGTCAAGGAGATCGACCTGCACAACGTGAAGATCGAGGGCTACGAGGGCGAGCGGCTGCACTTTGCCAACGTAGGACATTTTGAGGAGGACTGACCCATGACCCATGAAGAGATCCTGTCCATGCTGGGCGACTATGTGGACTACCTGATCGCCAATTCCAGCGCCGAGGCACCGATGTGGAACATCGAGAAGGTGCGCAGCGGCAAGCCCAACAAGTGGAACTACATCGACGGCTGCATGATTACCGCCTGCCTGAGCCTGTACAAGACCACCGGTGACGAGAAGTATCTGGAGTTTTCCAAGGAGTTTATCGACTACTTTGTGCAGCCGGACGGCTCCATCAAGACCTACGACCCCAAGGAGTATAATCTGGACAACGTGAATCAGGGCAAGAACCTGTTCATCCTGTACGATATCTACGGGGACGAGAAGTACCGCAAGGCCATCGACACTATCTGCAGCCAGCTGTTCACCCAGCCCCGCACCAAGGAGGGCAACTTCTGGCACAAGGACATCTATCCGTGGCAGGTGTGGCTGGACGGCACCTATATGGCACAGCCCTTCTACATGGAGTACGAGACCCGCTTCAACAAGATGCAGGGCTGCATCGACAGCTACAAGCAGTTCATGAACATCAAAAAGCACATGCGGGACGAAAAGACCGGCCTGTACTACCACGGCTACGACGAGAGCCGCCAGATGTACT
>PPYE01721638.1_pt1 | contig 11791 bp, 6 predicted proteins | sample 1559881 | NCBI WGS metagenome assembly PPYE01 (sample SAMN08240022, study PRJNA423297) | Human gut metagenome, whole genome shotgun sequencing project.
GGGTGCAGCGGGCACGGGTGTCGGCGCTGGGGTCGTGTTCGGCGTGGGCTGCGGAGTATGGTCCGGGGTCGGCGTGTTGTCGGGGGTAGGTGTCGGTGTGTCCTCGCGGGCATCTTTCATTACCACGGTCTGCATCTCGCCGGTGGGCAGAACGGTAAAGTCGATACTTTCTGCAACCTTGTAGCCGTTGGGTGCGGTGATTTCCGTCAGTGTATAATCTCCTGCTGGCATCTTTTCCACATAATGTGGTCCGTTTGTGGAAATCCAACGGTCAATCTCGGTGCCGTCCTTGTCCTTGATAACCAGTTCCGCACCGGGAAGTTCTTCATTGGTGGTAAGGTCTTTCTTGGAAATCTGCACCTTGGTAATATCATCCTGCATAATAACGGTCGCATCGTCCAGCAGTTTCCAATCATCCCACTTCCAGAACAAAATGTTCTTGGTGGTCAGATAGTAAACTTCGCACTCCTCCAGATGATTGCCGTCCTCATCGGATTTCTGAATCAGGCGGAAAGTAATATCATTGGCCAGTGCGTACCCATCAGCGGCGCGGATCTCCGTCAGTGTGTAAGATTCACCGAAATGCAGCCCGGTCACGCGATGCGGCTCATCGGTGGACACCCATGTGGTTACGGTATTGCCGTCCGTATCCTTGATAGCAAGGGTGGCGCCGGGCAGTTCCTCGTCGTTGGTAAGGTCACGTTTACTTACCCACATTTCCGTAGGCTTGTTGGCACAGGTGTTATCCAGCACCATAATAGCTTGTCCATCATAGGCGAAAGTGACTTCCATCGGCTCCTCGTTGACGTAATAGCCGAGAGGGGCGCGGAGTTCCTTGACGATGTAATTACCGCTGTTGGTGGTGGCGTCCTTGCGGATGCTGCTGCCGTAATACTCGCCGCGAATAGGAATATCGCAGTCAAAATAGGTGTGGCCGTCTGCGCCAGTTTCGGGGCTGGTGGCGACCAGTTCGCCCGCTGCAAACAGCAGCTTTCCGTCCACGCTGTAAATATCGTCGGCAGCGTACAGGTTGAATACCGCACCCGCAAGGTATTTGCCGGTTTCGCGGTCAACTTTGTAAACACCTACTTTGGCCTTTTCACGGTCATTGTAGAATTTTAAGGTCTGCTGCTCGGTGAAATCTGCGTTGGCATCCTTGCTGCGCACGACCTCAAAACTCTGGGAAGATGCAGCGCCGTCAACCTTGGCAATGCTCGTGGCCATAACCACATCGTTCCGTTCGTTATCCCATGCAAAGGTGACATCATAGCTTTCAGGGGTGCCGATATAGCCGTAAGGCGGCTTGGTTTCCTCAATGTGGTAGCTGCCCAGCGGCAGGGTCACACTGACTTCGCCAATCGTGCCGTCATGGATTACGGACAGGAAATCGTAGGTGGCCTTGGTGCGGGCAGGGGCAAAGGCGGCAATGTCTGCGCTGCCGTCGCCGGTGGTGACTACGGCGACTACATCGCCCTTGGCATACCAGAGCGTGCGGTTGCCATAATTGTCGGTCTGCCGATCCTGCGTATAAATATCCTCGGCGGCGGTGATGGTGTATTCCGCACCGGCCAGCGGGCGGGTTTCATACACGAAATTGCCGTCCTCGGCCTCGCCGGTCATCCACGGGTCAAGTGCGCCAACTTCTGTTTTCCAGCCAGCTAAGACCTCGCCTGTTTTGCGGATCGTCAATTTGCCCAGCGTCTCATGGTTAGAGTAGTTTTCACCAATTACAAGGGTATCCATGCCGTTCTCGTTTTTGTCGCCGGTGGCTGCATAAATGCGGTCTGTGGTGATTTCAAAATCCACATAGTAGCTGCCATCGGCATCATCGGCAAGGACCCCGTTTTCGTACCCGGCAGAATCCAGCCATTCGTTGTAGAATCCGTTCGGGCCGGTGACTTCTACAATGCGATACTTGCCCAATGGCAGCTTTTCGGGCAAGGTCAGAATGCCCTCGCCGTTGGTATGAAAAGTGTTTACATCTTTTGTCAGATGGCCGTTGACAGTATCGGTCATTGTGACGAGCTTCGGGTTGCCGTTGCTGTCATAACGGTAATGCCCCTGCTCGTCCAGCCAGTAGATTTGGAAAGCGGTGTCGGGCAGCAGTACCGGTTTGCCGGTTTCCTCGTCAATTTTTGTGATGCGAAGATAAACTTCGATTTCCTCGTCCAGTACCGTAAATTTCTGATAACTGTCAGAGCCTGTCATTACGCTGTCCTTGGGGGTGGCCATAGCGCCCCACGGGTTGTTATCCTGTTCGGGGTCAACGGTGACAATAAAAGGCTCAGCTTGGAACAGGTCGTGCGGTACGGTGGTTTCCACGACCAGATAAGTGCCATAGGGCAAGCCCTGCACACGAATATTCCCGGTGTCATTGCTGAAGATTTCGGCAAGCTGGTATTCGTTGGCGCTGCCGGTGGGCTGCCAGCCATCGCCCTTACCGTTCTTGTTTTCTCCTGCGGCAGTCAGCGTTTTGTTGTACGCGTCAATTTCGTCAGCGTTGACCTCATAGGTCTTTGCGATGGCCTGCGTTTCCGCAGAAAAATCCCACTTCGGATGCTCGTTATCGTAGGTCTTATCAATGTAGGCATCCAAAATGCTTTGCAGGGTGTAGCTGCCGCTGCGGGTCTGCTCAAACTGCTTCAGTTTGGACAGGTCGGACACAAGGAAGAATGTAAAGCCTGCGCCCTCCAGTTCCAGTCCGTTGCTTTGGCCGCTGGAGGATACGATTTTACTGATTTCCACATTGCCTTTTGCTACTTGGTCTTGGCTCTCGGCCAGTGCATTGTCAGCATGGATGTGGTAATTGGCGCTGTAACTGGTCTTGTCGATCTGTTCACCGGCTGCCTGTCGGTTGTCGGCAAAGGTGGTCTTTTCTACATACCAACCCTCATCAGAATAGGCAGGCGTGATGTAGTAATTATGCTCATCGCAGAGGTAGCCATCTGCAAAGGACAGGTAATAGGCATCGTAAGTCCAAGAGCCATCCAACGCTTTACCTTTAGAGACTGTAGAAAACTGGTTCTTGTACACCCAATCCGTGTACTGCCCGCTGTCGTTCTTGGCAAGCGCGGCGGTCTGCCCGGTGACTGCCTTGGTGCGGCTGTCCACGGTGGGATAGGTGCCGGAAACAGCAAGAGCGCCGTCACGCAGCGGGATAACCACGCCGGTGGAGCGCTCTACGACATAATATTTGCCGAGGTACAAATTGCTGAAGCACAGCCAGCCATTCTCGATTTTAGCGCTGGCTACAAGGTGGTCTTTTTTCAGAACGGGTAAATAATCAGACACCCACTGCCCACTGTTGTCGCGGATTGTGGTGTGCCAGATGGGATTGCCGTCTGCATCCACGATTTTGGAGTAGTCCACCACGCCGGTCACGCCATCGGGGTGCGTAATATCTTCGGCGGCGTAGAGGTCATACACCGCGCCGTCCAGCGTGGCATCGCCGTGGGCTTGCCCGCTGGCAAGAGCTGTGCCGTGGGTGGTGCTGCCGCCCACATACCGCACGGCATCAAGGTCAACCTTGGAGATGCTGATTTCGCCCAAGGTGCGGTCATTTTTCATAACGCCGTCTGTTGGCGTGATTGTGTAGCTGTCCTCATTGACCGCCTTGCCGCTATTGTCGGTGTTATAAGTGCGGCTGGGGTCTTTGGCAGTGTCGTAAATGGTAACGGTAGTTTCTACACCTGTACGGGTGACAAGTTTGGTGCCGCCTTTGTCGGTAGTGGCAATGTCGGCATTGTAGTCAGCGTTGTCCAGCCAGATTACAGAATTGTCGCTGTCCTCGGTGATTTCGATATAGTAACCGCGCTTGCCCAGCGGAGTGTTGGCTATGCCGGGATGATTGATGTCTGTCCAATCGCCAAAATAGCCTGTGGGCGCTTTGCTTTCCACAATGATAAACTTGCCCGTATTACGCTGGGTGTAGTAAAGGGTATGCCGCATGGAATCCGTGGTCGCATAGGCTGCACTGTTGATGACCGCATAAGTGCCATCGCCTTGGCGCTGCACACTGTAAGTGTTGTAACCGCCGGTGGGCTGGTATTTGCCTGTTACAGTATCCCACTGGAAAATCTCATATTGCGCGTCGGCAGCAATCTGATTGCCGGTTTCGCTGTCGGTTTTCTTGATGTTGACCTGCAAGGACCATTCATCGTTTTTCATCAGATAGGCATTGTTTGAATTGGCCGGTACAGAAATGGTCTGGTTGCTGCCGTTGCTGCCCCAATACATTTCAAAACCGTATGGAACACCCACTTCCTCATAGCGGAATTTGACGTTCGCCAGTTCTGCCTTTGCAGATGCAACCGCATTGTCCACCATGCGCTGGGCCTCGCCCTGCAACTCGGCAATCGCAGCATCGCGGGCGCTGTCGGCGGCTGCATCGGCTTCATCCTGCGTGGTGTAGGGGCCTACTCGCCCGCTGCGGCTGTCGGTGGTTTTGCTTACGGAGTAGTGCAGCGTCCAACTTGCGGATGCAGCACCGCCATTGTTTTGGAAATTGTCATCGTTGGTGTGGCCAGCAGTGGTAACGCTCTGTTTATCTGCGGGAAAAATATTCCATGTGCCGCCGTCAATAGTACCGCTTTGGGTGATGGGTTCAATCTCGATGGTCGCGCCGTCCACTTTCTCGGTGGTTTTAAGCTGCACCTTGTTGGTGATGATACCGTAGTCAAAATCAAAGCTGCCGCTTGCGGTCTGCGCAGGGGCTTCCCAGTTGGCGTAAATTTCCTGCACGATGGGTTTGGGGTTCGGTTCGTCATCGGAGATTTCGGGGCCAATCACAGCCACAGTCTGCCAGCCCGCACGGCCCGGCTGATAAATATAGGTATAGTAGCCGCGGGCGGATGCGTAAGCGTCTGTGCCCTCCAACAGCGTCTGCGCGGATCCAATAAGAATTTTGGCGGCAGTGCTGTCAGGATAATTCTCGATAATCTGCATCTGCGCATTTGTATAGATCGTGCGGCAGAAATCCAGCAAACTCGGCGCTTCTGCGGAGAGCGCAACCGGAGGGAGCTCCTGCATACCGAGCGAAAGCTGGGTCAAACCGCCCCAGATTCTGTACTGGTTGCCATAGTGGTCGCCGGGTACATACTGGTCTGCGCCAACCATAGAAGTATTGACATAAGTGTACGTTGGACAGTTCTTGGGCTGGCCGTCTGCGCCGGGGGTGCAGCAGTAGGCGGGTTCGCCGTTGAACCAGATCAGCCAAGTGCCGTTGACCTTGGCAACCTTGGTGATCTTGCCGCTGGTCACCGCAGGGGTGGGGCGCTCGGCAAAGGCGGCAATTTCACTGTCGGGGAAAGGATACTCGGCAGTGGCATTGCGGTCGATGGTTACATTTAATGTCTTAGTCAGTGTGCTGCCATCCGGCGCGGTATAAACCAGCTGCGCGGTAAAATTCGCATCTGCCTGTACATATACACCCAGCACCGCAGCGGAAGTTTCACTGTATTCGCTATGCAGCAGACTTTCGGCATCCGCGGCGGGTGCGCCGTAGTAGTCCAGCAGGGTCACGCTGTCCGGCAGAACCAGATCGAGCGTGCTGCCGTCGGCGGGGTACTCCACCTGCACCATAATAGGAACAATGGCATAGTCTGCGCCGTCCAGCAGGGGCGCGGCCATGGTAAGGCCGTCATTGTCCAGTGCAGCGGCGGTCAGATAGCTGCCGCTGGTTTCTTCCAGTTGGCTTTCGGGCCACTCGGAAATACCGATTTTAGTTTCACCGGTGGCAACCGGCAGACCCTCGCTGCCGATGTAGGAACCAATGGGTGCATTGGGGAGATCGGTGTACAGTTCCGCGCCGACAACGGCAGCAGGGATTTCTTCTTCAGCGGGCTGCTCTTCTGCCGCTTCCGGGGTGGCTTCGGTTACATCCTCGCCGGGGTCGGGGCTGCTCTCGTCGGTCTGGCCGTTGTCTGTTTCAGACGGCTCGGTCTGCTGCTCCATCTGCACGGTTTCCTCGGTGGGCTGCGGTGTGGGTTCCTCCGCAAACGCTGCACCGGGCAGCATGGAGCAGAGCATTACCGCCGCCGCAAACAGCGCGGTAACGCGATGCTTCAATTTATAATGTGTTTCTTTCATTGTGAAATCCTTTCAAAGCAGAGATTTTTTCACGAAAAAAAGCGCCTGCAAAATGCAGACGCTGCGGTTATCTTTCGGGGGTATCTTGGGCGGGCTGGCCTTTTGCTTTTTCAAATTTTCGCACTTGGTTTACAAAACCGTCCAATAGGCAGGTATGCGCTTGTAGGTCAGCGTAGTAACAGGAACGGTCAAATCCACGGCGATCCATATCTTTGATCGTGCGAATGGAATCTGCCCATTCTCTATTTGTGCGAGAAATACGACCATCTCCATCACGGGTTTGAATGGCCGCTGCCAACACATATTTTGTGCGCTCCAAACCATATTCCGCCACTACCTGTTCAACAGCGCCAGAGCCCAGCCGCATACCATCAAAGCGCTGTGCAAGCGCTGCGTCAATCTCGTCCCGACACCTTTCATTCAAGTGGCAAGACGCATGGTACTGCTGCAATTCGCCGTGTTCGCGGGCATAAGTGACGGACTGTCGATATACTTTGGGTGGGTTCTGCTGCTGCTCCTTTTTCAGCAAGTCATCTGCGCGGTCTTCCACGCACTGAGCCACAATGCTCATATAATCGGTTTCCAGCTTGGAAAAATCCTTATACACATCCGCCAGCGGCGCGGGAGATTTCAGCAGCGCCCGCACCCGTGCAGGGGTGAGGTTCATTTCTTCCGTTGCCAGAATAATGTCCTCACGGACGCTGTACTCGTAGGCGTGGTGTAGAATTTCTTCTGGCGGCTGTGCGGTCAGCCATAGGCAATAGGCGCTCTGCTCCACCCGCATTTTTTCGCAGAGCTGCTCCTGCAGGGTCATTCTTTTACCTCGCACACCAAAGAATTGGTTTCCAGCACATGACGCCAAAAATCGACCTGCCTGTCATAAGACATATTTTCATAGCAGACATCAATCAGCGTTGCATACAGCTTTTCCTCATCTTCAGGGGAAATGGCAAGAGAAATATTGTTTTGCGAACAATAGCACAGGTAATCAACAAGGTCGCCCATAGTATCTGCACCGCTGTTCTCCAACAATTCTTCCCACTCGTGCGGAAAATCGAGATCTTCCAGCACAATATCCACCGTGTCGTCACACATAGGAATACTTACGGTTACTTCCTCTCCCGGATGCGGGCTGAAACAGTCCAAAATAGGTAAACAGCCGGAACTCCCGGCTGCATCTGCCAGCGTGTTTGCCAGCAGACTCATCATTTCATCGTGCGTCATAAAATCCTCCGAAGCAGATAAGATTCCACAAAAATTACGACTGCATACTGAATAAATCACTTCGTGTATGCAAATCATTCAACATCTCTCCATTCCAAGGAGTTGTTTTCAAGCATATCTTCCCAAAATACCATCTTGCCGTCCATGTCCATATTTTCATAGCAGATTTTGAGCAATGCAGTAGAAAGAACATCATCGGCACTTGAATTTTCGGATTCGTTTTTGTTCAGATAATCGGCAACGTCTCCAATCGTTTCAGCACCAATTTTTTTCAGTAACGGTTCGCACTCTTCCGGCCAGATTTCGCTGCCCACCGGCATGATGCGCATAACAGCGTCAACAGGATACTCTATGCGAGTTTTATCCTCCTCGCACTGGGAGAAACCGTCTATAACGCTAATACAGCCCTCATACCTTGCCTTTGTAAGCAGGGTCAACGCTAATTCTTCAATAAGTTCGTCATAAATCATGTTTTCCTCCAATAGAAAAAGCGCCCACAAAAGTGAGCGCTTGGGTAAAATATTCGGTTATGAAAACACCGGTAAACTTCCGTTTGCTGCATCTGTTTTCAGAATGGTGATCCAGTTGCTTTTGCCATAGAGAAACCGCACGATATGCACCGTTTGCGTGGCATCGTCCACCGTGTAAAACGCAAGGTAATTCATAACGATGGTGAAGCGGATTCCCCATAAGGAAAGCAGTTTGTCGGAAACGACTTCAAATTTGTGCGGGAATTCTGCCAGTGCTCCGATTTTTTCGTCGGCCACATCCAACAGCTTGTCGGCGGCAGTTGGATTTTTCAGTACAAGGTCAATATAGTCGTAGGCGTTCGCCATATCGCGCTCGGCGGCTTGGGTGACATGAATGTTGTATTTCATCTGCGCTCCCTGCGGTGGCGCAAATCAGCCATAACATCGGCAAAGGGGCGCGTGTTCCCGGCTTCCACGTCGGCAAGGCCCTCTTGCAGCTTGCTGTACAGTTCAATGCGGCCCGCCATTTCCTCATAGGTTTCCATGCTCATAACGGCAAGGTCGCCCTTACCGTTTTTGGTAATAAAGACCGGTTCGTTGTAGGCATGGCAGTAAGAGGAAATGTCATTGTAGTTGTTCCTTAAATCTGCGCTGGAACGAATGTTCGGCATAGATAGCACCTCTCTTTCATACAGAAATTATATCATAATTTGTGTATGAAAACAAGTGGGAGTTTTAGTTGAAGGTAACAGTCCAGTAGGTATACTGCCCCTCGGCGGTGGAGCAAAACCAACAGGCCACACCCATGCTCGTAAAGCTGGCGTTGGTGATGTTGGCATAGTGGGCAGGACTGTTCTGCCAATAGCTGCATACGCTGCTGGCCGAGCCGATAGGACCGGCTGCGCAGATTTCACTGCGGGTGGTCATGCCGCTGTGGTCGAACGCACCGCCCGCGACAAAGCTCTCGCAGCGGGCATCTGCCGCCGCGCTCAGCCCACCGTCCATTGCCAGCGGGGAAAGTCCCGACGCCGCACGGATGGCGTTGATGTTCTCCTGCACGGCCCAGTATGTGCTGTCGCTGCTGTCGATGCTCCACCATTGCTCCGTACCGGCTGCAAGGTCGAACGGCACCGCACCATAACTCATACTAACCTGTGCCGGAGTGGCGGTTACGGTTTCCTCCACCGGGGCTTGCGTAGGTTCTGCGGTGGGGACTGCCGTAGGCTCTGCTGTCGGCGCGGGCGTGGGGGCCTGTGTCGGTTCGGGTGTCGGTTCGGGTGTCGGCTCAGGGGTTGCTGTCTGCGCAGGTTCGGCAGTTGCAGCAGCTTCCACCGGCCGCGCAGTTTCTTCGGTGGCCGGTGAGATTTCCACCAGTGCAGCCGGTTCAGCCGCAAGAGTTTCATCCGCTGCCGCTGCACACCCGGACAGCGCCAATACCATGCCCAATGCAACAATAGATTTTTTCATAAAAACTACTCCTTTCATCCTTGGGGTGGTCGCGTATACGATTGGTCTTTCTGCCTTTAATCATAAAATTTATCGTTCCTCCTGTCCACGCTGTCGATTGTCGGTCTGACACTGTTGTTCCGGCTCGGTGTCGGTCACAATGTCTTTGTCGTTCATGTTCAGCAGTCCCTCCAGCACCGCAAGACGCTTACTCTTTTCAGTCAGTTCCGTTGCCTGTGGAAATGGCCGCTTGACTTCTTCCTCGGCGCTGGCAAGCTGCTGTTCCAACTGGATTTGCATATTGCGGGTCTTTTCAATGCTCGGTTCAATACCATTTGCCAAATTGGAAAGGCGTGTCAGATTGCCTAGCACATCAGCTCCCAGCTGAGTGCTGTATGTACCAGAGCCAGCCAATCTTGCATGGTACTCGTTGCCAAAAGGCAGATGTTGGATTTGCAGTTCCATACCCTTGAAATACCCGATAGGTACGGGCTTTTCGCTATTCAGTGCCAAGCCCAGCAGACCTAACAGGGCTTTCCCCGCAGGTTCTTTTTCGTAGTAAACTTTCTTTTCCAACTGGATACAGAAAACATCTTTGCCGTCCGCATCCACTACGGAGTGTTCCTTTACGGTGGCGGCGTCTACCGTGGCATTTTCAATCTGTTCTTTGCATTTTCGGATTTCAGCCGGGAAGCCGATGGCAATTTTATTTTCCAGTTCATAACGCTGGCTGTCATGGGCAGCTTTCAGTGTTTTAAGACGGGTCAACTGCACGTCCAAGTCCATCTTTTCCTTGATAAGCGGATTGCCTGCCGCCAATGCCTTGACCTCGGCGTAGGACAGTGCAGCCTCGTCCATATCATCGCAGCTGCGAGCCGGAGATTTTGAGGTCATGATCTGCCCGATGAATTTCTGCTTGTTTTCGATAAGCTGCCAACTGTAGGCGTCAAATGTACCTTCGGTGACATAACGGAAAACATAGACCTCCTTATTTTCATTGCCCTGTCGTAATATTCTGCCCTCACGCTGCTCAATATCAGATGGCCGCCACGGTACATCCAGATGGTGCAGCGCAATCAACCGCTTTTGGACATTGGTTCCGGCTCCCATTTTGGCCGTGCTGCCCATCAGCACGCGAACTGCGCCGCTGCGAACTTTTCCGAAAAGTTCCGTCTTGCGGGCATCGGTGTTTGCTTCATGGATGAAGGCAATTTCTGTTTCGGGGATTCCGCGCTCGATCAGCTTTGCTTTCATGTCATCGTAGACATTGAAAACGCCCGCCTTGGGCGTGGACAGATCGCAGAAAACAAGCTGCGCACTGCGTTGAGGCATGGTCTGCTCCCATATCTCAAAAATTTTGCCCACACAGATATTGACCTTGCTGTCAGGATCATCGGGCAAGTCGGGGTCGATCAAGCGCTGATCCAGCGCCAATTTGCGTCCGTCGTTGGTGATTTTCAGCATATTGTCCTCATAGGGCTTTACCATTTTATTGCGGATCTTGTCGGCCCGTTCGCCCAATTCCGTCACCATCTGCTTTTGTATTTCGGAGGGCTTTAGCTGGATGTTGGTCGGCTTGCCGCCCACAAGGGCAGGGACAGGCAGTTTCAGCATATCTGCTGTTTGAATGTCAGCGCATTCCTTGAACATTGCCATAAGTTCCGGCAGATTGAAAAAACGAGCAAAGCGCGTTTTTGTGCGGTAGCCGGTTCCCTCCGGCGCAAGTTCGATGGCTGTGACGGTTTCGCCAAAGGTGGCCGCCCAACTGTCAAAGTTTGCAAGGCCGTTGCGTTCCAAGGTGTACTGCTGCAAATAGCGCTGCATGGTATATAGCTCGGTCATACTGTTGGAAATGGGGGTGCCTGTGGCAAACGTTACGCCGCGTGCCCCGGTGATTTCATCAAGGTACTGGCACTTCATAAACAGATCACTGGCCTTTTGGCTCTCGGTGGTGCTGATACCCGCGATGTTGTGCATCTTTGTAACGGTCATGAGGTTCTTGAAATTGTGTGCTTCATCGACCATGAGGGAGTCTGCGCCCAGTTCCTCAAAAGTCACCACATCATCCCGTTTCGGAGCGTCCAGCAAATTTGACAGCTTGGCTTTCAACTGCTTTTTCTTGCTTTCCAACTGCTTGACGGTCAGGCGGCTGTCGCTGTTGTCCATGCTCTCCAACTGCATCTCCAGTTCGTCAATTTGCTTGCGGATAAACTCGGCTTTTCTGGCATCGGAAAGTGGAATCTTTTCAAACTGGCTGTGACCGATTACCACAATGTCATAGTTGCCGGTGGCGATTTTGGCACAAAACCGTTTACGGTTTGACTTTTCAAAATCGCGCTGCGTTGTCACCAAAATGTTTGCGTTGGGATACAGTTTCAGTGCTTCACTGGCAAATTGGCCTGTCAGATGGTTTGGCACGGCAACAAGCGTTTTACTGCACAGGCCCAGCCGCTTTTTTTCCATTGCGGCGGCAACCATTTCGTAAGATAGCGATAGGTAATCTTTTGGTTTAGCTGTGTAGCCGAAGGCCGCATAGTCATTCCTCCAGATTTTCCCCCGCTCCA
>PPYE01295689.1_pt1 | contig 11790 bp, 10 predicted proteins | sample 1559881 | NCBI WGS metagenome assembly PPYE01 (sample SAMN08240022, study PRJNA423297) | Human gut metagenome, whole genome shotgun sequencing project.
AGCCCGCAACCCTGCCCCACCACGAGCAGGCTATGCCGCGCAATCGCGCAAAGCGCGATGCAAAAAACAGCCGGAGCGCTGAGCGAGGCTGTTCCTCTGTCCTTCCGCCGCCGAGCAGGCGGCGAATGGTTGGAGCCAGTAACCCTGCCTTACCCCCAGCAGGCTATGCCGCGCAATCGCGCAGCGATGCACAAACAGCTCTCCTCCCCAAAACGCAGCCCGCCGCCCCATACGCCGCTGAAACATCCCGCTATGTCCCTCCTTTGTATACATATCCCACAAAATTCATGCACAATCTTTGTCATATTGTTATGTAGGGGGTAGACTTATTGCGGCAAATAGCATATACTTAATAAATATTGTTCGCCTACCTCATGTTGGCCGGGCTGCAACAAAAATACCGAGCCGTTTACAAATTAAAGGCAATACCGCATAATTCTAAGTGCCGATACGGCGAGCGAGGTACGGCAGCTGCTAAGCCAAAAGCGCAGATAATACTGGATGTATTATCGAGCATTTTGGCAACGCAGATGCCGTGCCGTAGCCGCCGAAGCGATGCTTAAGCCGTAAGGCGGGAATTGTGCGGTGTTGCCTAAAAACAAACCGAACGTAAAATAACATGAAATACACCCAATCCATCAACCAAGGGGGCCAAATGTATGTGTGGAATTGTAGGCTTTACCGGCAGCGCACAGGCTGCGCCGATCCTGCTGGATGGGCTTTCTAAGCTGGAATACCGCGGGTATGATTCTGCCGGCCTTGCTGTGCAGAACGCCGCCGGCAAAATTGAAGTGGTCAAGGCCAAGGGACGCCTGCGCGTGCTGAGTGAAATGACCGATGAAGGCAAAGCTGTGCAGGGCAGCTGCGGCATCGGGCATACCCGCTGGGCAACCCACGGCGAACCCAGCGTGGTGAACGCACACCCGCATTACAGCCGCGACCAGAAAATTGCAGTTGTGCATAACGGCATTATTGAAAATTACCAGGAACTGAAAACCCGCCTGATCAACAAGGGCTTTACTTTTGCATCCCAGACGGATACCGAGGTAGTGGCCCAGCTGCTGGACTATTACTACACCGGCGTTTCAGCGGGGGACAGCCTGGACGCCATCACCCGCATGATGATGCATGTGCGTGGTTCTTATGCGCTGGGCATCCTGTTTGCAGACCAGCCTGGCGTGGTATACGCAGTGCGGAAAGACAGCCCGTTGATTGTCGGCAAGGCCGAAAACGGCAGCCTGATCGCATCGGACGTTCCGGCTCTGCTGAAATATACCCGCACGGTGTATTACATTGACAACCTGGAAATCGCCCGCCTGACCCCGGACAGTATTGAGTTTTTCAACATTGATAAAGAACCGGTTGAAAAAGAAGCCAGCACCATCGAGTGGGATGCCGAAGCCGCCGAAAAAGGCGGTTACGAGCACTTTATGATGAAGGAGATCCACGAACAGCCTACCGCTGTGCGGGATACCCTCAGCCCCCGCATCAAGGATGGCCGCATTGATCTGAGCGAGCTGGGTCTGGATGAAGAAGCCATCAAAAATGTGCGCCGCATCTATATCATTGGCTGCGGCTCCGCCTACCATGTGGGCGTTGCGGCACGCTATGTGTTTGAAAGCCTGGCCCGCCTGCCGGTGGAAGTGGATGTGGCCAGCGAGTTCCGCTACCGTGACCCCGTGCTGGAGCCGGATTCCATGGCGGTCATTATCAGCCAGAGCGGCGAAACCGCCGATACCCTGGCTGCCCTGCGCGAATGTAAGGAGCGCGGTGTGCGCACCATCGGCATTGTGAACGTGGTGGGCTCTTCCATTGCGCGTGAGGCCGATGCAACCCTGTACACCTGGGCCGGGCCGGAAATTGCCGTTGCCACCACCAAGGCATACAGCACCCAGCTGGCGGCCTGCTACCTGCTGGCGGTCGAATTTGCCCGTGTGCGCGGCAAGATTGAGGAAGAAAAATACGCCGAGCTGGTGGCCGAGCTGCAGATCCTGCCGGATAAGATCGCCAAGACGCTGACGGATAACGAGCGCATCCAGTGGTTTGCTTCCAAGTATGCTTCCGCAAAGGACGCTTTCTTCATCGGCCGCGGGCTGGATTACGCTGTGGCGCTGGAAGGCAGCCTGAAGTTCAAGGAAATCAGCTATATCCACTCGGAGGCTTTCGCTGCGGGCGAGATGAAGCATGGCCCGATCTCCCTGATCGAGAAGAACATGTTGGTGGTGGGTGTGCTGACCCAGCCGGACCTGTACGAGAAGATGGTATCTAACCTGGTGGAAGCCAAAAGCCGCGGCGCTTATATCATGGGCCTGACCACTTACGGCAACTACAGCATTGAAGATACCGCCAACTTTACCGTATATGTGCCCAAAACAGACCCGCACTTTGCCACCAGCCTTTCGGTGGTGCCGCTGCAGCTGCTGGCATACTATGTCAGCTGCGCCAAGGGCCTGGATGTGGATAAACCCCGCAACCTTGCCAAGAGCGTTACGGTTGAATAAATCTTGCGTCAGTTGAAGCAATGCTGCTGGCCTGACAAAAATAAACGCTGCATTTTGTGCACTTTTTACTCCGTTTGCCCTGCCGGAAGCAGGACAAACGGAGTAAATTTGTGTTATAATAACAGAAATTATGCAAATACAGTTGCCCGGAGTGGCGAAAATGTGGTAGAATAACTTGCTTTGCCCATAATGCTGCAAGATGTTCTGATAATTACTTTTACTTTTTTGCTTTGATTGTCAAATTATAAGCCATAGAACACAAGGCAATACCGCACAATTCCCGCCTTACGGCTTAAGCACCGCTCCGGCGGCTGCGGCACGGCATCTGCGTTGCCAAAAAAGATAGTGCAATGAAACAGAAAAACAGGCAACTCATCAACGGCTTGCCGCGCCGCATTTTGTTAATGCTGCTGGACTGCGGGCTGATTGTGTTTTGTTATTATCTGGCAATTCTGCTGCGGTTTGACGGTGAGGATTCCATTGTGCCCGCCGCGGTGCTGCGGGCCGAAGTGATCCGTGCCATGGCTCCCATGCTGCCGTATGTGCTGGTTATTTATATGGTCGTGTTCTGGTTTGGCGGCCTGTATGAGATCATGTGGGAGTATGCCGGCATGCGGGACCTTGCCCGCCTGACCTGTCTATCTGGCCTGGCAACGGGTTTTATCCTGCTGTTTGATCTGATCTTCCGCACCCGCCCCATCAGCGGTACGGTGCTGATTCTGGGTGCGGTGTTCAACACGGCGGCCGTTGCGGGCGTGCGCTTTTTGTGGCGCTTTGTGCGCACCGCCACCCGCCTGCGCAAGGATAACCGCGCCAAACAAAAAAGCAACGCCGCCCCGCGGGATGCAACCCCGCTGCTGATCGTCGGCGCTGGCAACGCCGGTGCCTGGGCGGTCAACCTGTGCAAAAGCAAAAACTCCAGCTTTGGCAACCCGGTCGTGATCGTGGATGACGACCTGACCAAAAAAGGCCTGCGCGTGCAGGGCGTGCCGGTGCGCGGCACCATTTCGGATATCCCGGAATTGGTGCGCAAGTACCATATTGTGGAGATCATCATCGCCATCACCACGCTGAAAGGCGAGCGCCTGAACGAAGTGATCAACTTGTGCAACTCCACCCATTGCCGCGTGCGGATGCTGTCCGACCCGCAGGCGGTGGATGCCAACGGCAAGCCGGTGGTGGCCGGTCTGCGTGAACTGAACACCTCGGACTTTCTTTCCCGCGATGAAGTGCAGCTGAACAGCGCCCAGATCTCGGAATACCTGCATGACAAGGTGGTTCTGGTCACGGGCGGCGGCGGCTCCATCGGCAGTGAGCTGTGCCGCCAGATCATGCGCTACCGCCCGCGCCAGCTGTTAATTTTCGATATTTACGAAAATTGCGCCTACGAGCTGGAAATGGAGCTGCGCAATAAATACGGTGCAGATATCAACGTTGTCACGCTGATCGGCTCCATCCGCGATATCAAGCGTCTGGATGAAGTGTTTGAAACCTATCATCCATCCGTTGTGTTCCATGCAGCTGCCCACAAGCATGTGCCGCTGATGGAAGTAAGCCCGGCGGAAGCCGTTAAAAACAACGTGTTCGGCACCAAAAACCTGCTGACCAGCGCGGCGGAGCATGGGGTGGAGCGCTTTGTGCAGCTTTCGACCGATAAGGCGGTCAATCCTACCAATGTTATGGGCTGCACCAAACGCATCTGCGAAATGCTGATCCAGACCTTTGCTAAGAACACTTCCATGAAGTGCATGGCCGTGCGCTTTGGCAATGTGTTGGGCAGCCATGGCAGTGTGATCCCGCTGTTTGAAGAGCAGATCAAGAACGGCGGTCCCGTTACCATCACCCACCCGGACATCGTGCGCTACTTTATGACGATCCCGGAAGCTGCCCAGCTGGTGCTGCAGGCCGGCGGTCTGGCCCAGAGCGGCAGCATCTATGTGCTGGATATGGGTGAGCCGGTCAAAATCATGGACCTGGCCACCCGGCTGATCCGGTTCTATGGTTATGAGCCGAACGTAAACATGGAAATCAAGGTAACGGGCCTGCGCCCCGGCGAAAAGCTGTACGAGGAGCTGATGCTGGATTCCGAGCAGGACCGCATGACCAAAACCGCCCACGATAAAATCTTTATTGCTCCGCCCATGCAGATTGACCTGGCGGCATTCTATGAGGAGCTGCAGAACCTGCGTCACGATGCGGAGCATAATGACGAGGGCGTGGTGCTCAGCCTGCAGCGCATGGTGGGCACTTATCACCCCAACCGCGTGGTGAACGAGGACCACACCGTAAGCGCCGCCCATGGCAACACTGAAACCATTGATAAGGAAGAGCTGCAAAAGGCGCTGGACGAACAGCATTCCACCCAGCAGAACGCCCAGTGACGGCGGCCTGGCCGGGGCCTGCGGGCGCAAAACCTTCCCCAAGGAGGCTTGACTTATGTATGAATCCTGCATCAAGCGTTTGCTTGACCTGATTTTGTCGCTGGCAGCCTGTGTGGTGCTGGCAATCCCAATGGGAATTATTGCCCTGTGGATCAAAAAAGATTCGCCGGGACCGGTGTTCTTTAAGCAGCGCCGGGTTGGCCGCGGCAAAAAATGCTTTAATATCTTAAAGTTCCGCACCATGCGCGGGGATACCCCCCACGATGTGCCCACCCACCTGCTGAAAAACGCAGACAGCTATATCACCAAAAGTGGGGCGTTCCTGCGCCGCACCAGCCTGGATGAGCTGCCGCAGATCTATAACATTGTGGCAGGGCAGATGTCCATCATCGGCCCGCGCCCGGCGCTGTATAATCAGTATGACCTGATCGCCGCGCGCGATGCCGTGCATGCCAATGACATCCGCCCCGGTCTGACCGGTCTGGCCCAGATCAATGGCCGCGATGAGCTGCCGATTGATGTGAAAGCCCGCTATGACGGTGAGTATGCCGCTGACATCACTTTCCTGAACGATGCAAAAATCTTTTTGCATAGCATTACTTATGTGTTCCAGCGCCGCGGCGTGGTAGAAGGCGGCACCGGCACCATGCAGCAGGCGGAAAACAGCCAAAAAAAGCAGAAATAATCCCTGCTTTGGCAATTTGACCAAATGGAAAACCACTGCAAAACCAGCATATTTTGCTAAAAAATCCAAATTAACCAAGAAAATATTGAGTTTTTCGTTGAAATATGTTGCAAAAGTCAACCTGATTGTGTAAAATATACATTGTAGTTAAATCTATTTGTGTCAAAATAACAGCAATGAGCCGATGGGAGCTTCTGTTCGGCCATTGTCAATTTGCATATAAACATGAAGGAGAGGCAGTATTATGGCAAACAGGGTATTCCAGAACGTGGTCTACCAGATGAAGGACGCGATCGACCGCGTGGTAGGCGTGGTGGACGAAACGGGAGCCGTCATCGCCTGCTCCGAGCTGGGGCAGATCGGCGAAATGCGGGAAGGCTTTGCTGTTGCCCGCCTGACGGCCGGGGATGCCTTTGAAAAGGACGGTTATGCCTACCACCAGTTCTCCAACGCAAAACATAACGATTATGCTGTGTTTGTGGAAGGCAACGATCCCACTGCCGCCCAGTTTGCTTCGCTGCTGTCCATCAGCCTGCAGAGCATCAAGCAGTACCACGATGAAAAGTTTGATAAAACCAATTTCATCAAGAATGTGGTGCTGGATAATATCCTGCCCGGTGATATTTACGCCAAAGCGCGGGAGCTGCACTTTGTTTCGGATGTGCAGCGCGTGGTTCTGTTGATCCGCGTTACCTCCGGCAATGATATTTCCGCTTATGATGTGGTCAGCAGCCTGTTCCCGGATAAACAGAAAGACTTTGTGTTCAACATCAGCGAAACAGATACCGTGCTGGTGAAAGAAATCCGCCCTGATAACAATACCCGCGATATGGAAAAGCTGGCAGCTTCCATTGTGGATACCCTGCAGGGCGAACATTATATCAAGGCAGTTGTCGGCATCGGCACCCCCATCAACAACATCAAGGATCTGGCCTCCTCCTTTAAGGAGGCGCAGATCGCCATGGAAGTTGGTAAGGTATTTGATACCGAAAAGCAGGTCATCAGCTATGATCACCTGGGCATTGCCCGCCTGATTTATCAGCTGCCTACCACCCTGTGCGAAGCATTCCTGCGCGAAGTATTCAAGCAGGACAGCATTGATTCGCTGGACTCTGAAACGCTGTTCACCATCCAGCGCTTTTTTGAGAACAACCTGAACGTTTCCGAAACCAGCCGCGGTCTGTTTGTGCACCGCAACACGCTGGTTTACCGCCTGGAAAAGATCAAGAAGCTGACCGGCCTGGATCTGCGCAAGTTTGACGATGCGATTGTGTTCAAGGTAGCCCTGATGGTCAAAAAGTATCTTTCCTCTGACCCTGCCCGTTACTAAAATATCCTATAAGCGCTTTTTCCGCGCCCCCCTGCTTGGTGGGCGCGTTTTTTGTTGCAGGTTTGCTGGAAGAGAAGATGAGCGGATAAGTGGAATGCAGGAAAACAAAACGGATGGATGAAGGAAAATAGGAGAGGGGAGAACGGAAAAAGGGGCGGATGAATAAGGGCAATACCGCATAATTCTAAGTGCCGATACGGTGAGCGAGGTGCGGCAGATGCTAAGCCAAAAGCGCAGATAATACGGGTGTAGTGTACCATTTTGCACGCCATGGCCGGGAAGTGCTGTATTGCTTTAGGAGCGCCATTCATGATCGATTTTGAACATGTTACCAAAGTATATGAAACCCAAAATGATGAAAATGTGGCGTTGGAAGATATCAACATCCACATTGATGAAGGGGAATTCGTTTTTATCCTGGGCCATTCCGGCGCGGGCAAATCCACATTCCTCAAACTGATCCAGATGGAAGAAAAGCCCACCGAGGGCAAAATTTATATCAACGATCAGGACCTGACCACCATCAAGCGCCGCAAGGTGCCTTATCTGCGCCGCCAGATGGGCGCGGTGTTCCAGGATTTCCGCCTGATCCCCACCATGACGGTGTACGAGAACGTGGCTTTTGCCATGCGCGTGACCAACATCAATAACAAAACCATCAAGAACCGTGTACCGTTCGCCCTCAGCCTGGTTGGCCTGGAGGATAAGATGGACCGCCTGCCGGATGAGCTTTCCGGCGGCGAGCAGCAGCGCGTTGCCGTGGCCCGCGCCTTGGCCCATGGCCCCAAGCTGATCATTGCGGACGAGCCTACCGGCAACATTGACCCCGAAATGAGCATGGATATCATGCAGCTGTTCGAGGCCATCAATAAAGTGCATATCACCGTTGTGGTTGTTACCCATGAGCATGAGCTGGTGCACAAGCTGGCCGCCAAGTATAACAACCGAATCATCACGCTGGCCAACGGGCATGTGGCATCTGATACCGCCCACCCCGAAGTGGCGCAGGAGTACGAAGAATGGCTTGCTGCCCGCCGGAACGATGATGAATACGAGTATGAGGATTAAGGAGGGGTAGACCATGCGTTTTTCCAGTTTTACCTACCTCGTGGGGCAGGGCCTGCATAACCTCAAGGCAAACAAAATGATGACGCTTGCCTCTATGGGCGTGTTGATCGTCTGTATGATTTTAGTTGGCGCAGCATTTTTGTTCGGCGCTAATATTGATTCCATGGTGGCCTATATCGGTGAGCAGAACGAAACGGTTGCGTTCATCAATGATGACGCTGATACCGCCGCCGTGGAGGAAGCCATCCGCAGCATTCCGCATGTGGCCGGGGTGGAGTTCATCTCCAAAGACCAGATGCTGGACGAGTACAGCCAGCGCCTGGAAGGCTACACCAACCTGAAAGAGATGTTCCAGAACGATAACCCGCTGCTGGCCAACTATGTGGTGCGTGCCGATGACCCGGCCAACATCTCCAGCGTGGCCGCAGCATTACAGAATGTGGACGGCGTGCGCGCGGTCAACTCGCCGCAGGCCATGTCAGATCTGTTTGTTTCGCTGCAAAAGGCGGTTACTTATGTCTGCTATGGCCTGGTCATCGTGCTGGCCATCGTCAGCGTGGTGGTCATCAGCAACACCATCAAAATTACCGTGTTCAACCGCCGCAAGGAGATTGGCATTATGAAGCTGGTTGGTGCAACCAACGGCTTTATCCGGTTCCCGTTCTTTGTGGAGGGTGTTACCTCCGGCCTGATCTCCGCGCTGATCGCTTCCGCCATTGTGTGCGGCGGATACTATGCCGTGTATGAATGGTACGGCAAGAACCCCACCAACCTGACGACAATGTTTGGCGGCACACTGCTGCCGCTGCAGGACCTGTGGTATTATGTTGTGCTGGGCTTTATGCTGTTTGGCTTTGTGCTGTGCGGCATTGGCACTGCAACCAGCATCCGCAAACATCTGCAGGTCTGAGCACCCGGCGCTTGCCTTGAGCTTTTTGAACCGCCAAAACCCGTTTTACCCGCATCCCACCAAAGGGGGAAAGTTGAAAATGTCCATTGCCATCCGCCGCAATGTGCGGCGCGCAGGGGCTGCGTTGATGGCTGCCTTGGTTGCCGCGGCGCTGTGCCTGAATGCTGCCATGCCGGCCCATGCCGATGATAAGCAAAAAGAGCTGGAAAACAAAAAGAACGAGCTGCAGTCGGAACTGGACCGGATCCGCCAGCAGCTGAAAGACGTTGCCAGCGATAAAGCCGAAGCCGAGCAGCAAAAACAGCTGCTTGTGCAGGAGAAAAACACCATCAAGGGCCAGATCAATGCGCTGAATGACCAAATTGATGATATCAGCGCACAGATCGTGGAAAAAGAACAGCAGATCACCGATAAGCAGGCTGAAATTGACCAGAAGCAGGCAGAATACGATGACCGCTGGGCAAAATATAAAGAGCAGGTCGTCAGTATGCAGATGCTGGACCAGGGCGGCGGTATTGCGCTGCTTTCCACGGCGGAAAACATTTATCAGCTGCTGACCTTTGACCAGGTGCTGCAGGATATTTCGGATGCCAACACCCAGGCCTGCGAGGATCTGGAACAGCAGGGCATTGAGCTGACCAACGAGCGCACCCAGCTGGAAGAAGCGAAGGCATCGCTGGAAGCGGACGAAGAAGAGCTGCAGAACCAGAAAAGCCAGCTGGACAGCAAAACCCAGGAGCTGGCCAGCAACATTCAGGCCCGGGATGCCAGCATCTCCGCTGCCGCAGCGCAGGAGCAGGCTCTGGAAGAAGCCAAGAGTGATAAACAGGCAGAGTTCGATAAGGCTGCTGATGAATATGACGCTTACCTGAAATCTCTGATTGCCCAGACCCAAAGGAACTACGCCAATGCGCCCATCAGCTGCTCGCTGAACTTTATCTGCCCGCTGCCGAGCTATAAGTATATCTCCTGCCAGTATGGCAGCGGCGGCCACAAGGGCGTTGACTTTGCCGCGCCCGGCGGCACCAACATCCGCGCTGTGGCAAGCGGCGTTGTCACCGTGTCCGGCTGGCACTACAGCTATGGCAACTATGTCATGATTTACCACGGCACCGACGACCAGGGCAACACCTATGCTACCCTGTACGCCCACATGAACAGCACCCCGCCGGTCAGTGTGGGCCAGAACGTTTCGCAGGGGGATGTCATCGGCCATGTTGGCACCACCGGCAACTCCACCGGCAACCACCTGCACCTGGAACTGCGTGTGAACGGTGCGCGCACCAACCCGCTGAACTATGTTCCGCACTAATGTTATGGTGTAGCTGAAAAAGCGCCAGCCGACACTTTATTTTCAGTTATGCCTTAGGCCTGACAGCCTGAAGGAGATCAATTTCGATGAACCAGCAAAAACATAAGCTTGTTGTGCGCATTGTCTGCCTGGTGATCGCCGTCTTGATGGTGGCAAGCCTTGCCGCAACGGCGTTTATGGCACTGCTTTGATCCGGCAGCAACGCACAACTTTTACGCAAGGGAGCACATTTTCGCTATGAGCAAAAAAGTCAGTCTTGGTGTGGCCGCAACCGTCACGCTGATTGCAATGGCCGTGACCTTTTCCATGACCATGACCGTATCCATGAACATGTTCAACAATACGGTTTCCAGTGTTAAAAACAAGGAGCGCATGTATAACAAGCTGTCCGAAGTGGACCGCTATGTGCGCGCAAATGAGTACTTTGATATCAACGATGATACGCTGAACGATACCATTGCATCCGGCTATATGCTGGGCATCAGCGACCGGTACGCCCGCTATTATTCCGCCAAGGCCTACAGTGAAAGAGTCGGTCTTGCCAATGGCCGCCTGATGGGCATTGGCGTTTCCGTTGTCAAGGATCCGTCCTCCGGCTATGCGCGCATCATCCGTGTGTATGATAACACCCCCGCTACCAACGTTGGTCTGGAAGTCGGCGGCTTTATCACCGCTATCGGCGATACCAGTACCCGCAGCATGAGCGATACCGCCACCATGACCTCCGCCCTGTTGGGGGAGGAAGGCAGCACCGTCAACATCAAATACCTGACTCCCCTGCGGGAAGAGCAGAGCTTTGAAATTATCCACGCCAACTATACCACCCCCAGCATCAGCACGGTGCGCCTGATGGATAACGGCGTTGGCTACCTGCGCATTGATTCCTTTACCTCAGGCACGGCGGTGGAATTCCGCAATGCTGTCAACAGCCTGACCAACCAGGGGGCTACCTCGCTGATTTTTGACCTGCGCGATAACAGCGGCGAAAACCTGAACGCTGCCCTTGTTGCCACAGATTACTGCGTGCCCTCCGGTCTGATTGCCCAGAGCCAGGATAAGGGCGGCAATGTGACAGACCTGCGTATGTCTGACGAAAACGAGATCACCCTGCCCATGGTCTGCCTGGTCAACGGCAGCACGGCATCCGGTGCGGAGCTGTTTGCCAACGCTCTGCGTAAAATGGCCGGGGCCACCATTGTGGGCAGCACCACGGCGGGCAAAGGTGTTCTGCTCAGCGACCCGCAGAGCCTTTCGGACGGCAGCGCGGTGGTAATCACCGTGGGCATTCTGCTGGATAACGAGGGCAAAAACTGGAACGGCACCGGCCTGACCCCGGATGTGGACGCCAGCCTGACCAACGATGAACAGAGCAGCTATTACGACTTTACTGTCGATAACGACCCCCAGATCACCAAGGCTATCAATGCCATTTCCGGCGCCAATGGCCAGTAAGCGGGCAGGGGAGACCCAGCCTGAGATATACCCTAAGGCAACACCGCACAATTCCCGCCTTGCGGCTTAAGTACCGCTCCGGCGGCTGCGGCACGGCATCTGCGTTGCCAAAATGCTCGATAATACACAAAGTATTATCTGCGCTTTTGGC
>PPYE01311854.1_pt1 | contig 11789 bp, 7 predicted proteins | sample 1559881 | NCBI WGS metagenome assembly PPYE01 (sample SAMN08240022, study PRJNA423297) | Human gut metagenome, whole genome shotgun sequencing project.
GTTGTGGTGACTTACATTCTAAAGGAACCAACCGCTTTTGTATATCTGCTTCAGTCTCACTTCATTTGTAACACTACAAGTTAACGCTTCGATTGTCATAATCTACATTGCGCGCGTTCAAAATAGAGATATAATTCAAAATCAGGGCTATTATAACTCAAGCACGGTGAAATTTGCGCGTCTTCTACCGAGGCGCCGTTCGATGGCGGGAAAGGACGGGTAAGATGAAAATTGTCGAAAGCTCGATGCGCAGGCCAGTCGGGGTGATTATCGGCACTCTGGCTCTGATCGTTTTTGGAATTTACGGCCTGTATCAGATCGGCATCGAACGAATGCCCAACGTCGATATCCCCGTCGTCATGGTGCGCACGACGCTCGAGGGCGCCAGCCCCGCCATTGTCGACAACGACGTGACCGACGTACTGGAAGCGCGCATCAACACGATCGAAGGCATCAAAAACATCTCGTCGAGCAGTTACGAAGGACGTTCCTTCATCATCGTCGAGTTTGTCCTCGAACGCGACATCGACAACGCCGCCGCCGACGTCCGCGGCAAGGCCAGCATGGTGCAGAGCAGTCTTCCCGACGACGCCAAAAGCCCGCAGATCGACAAGTTCAACATGGACGACCGTCCCGTCATGTTCATTGCCGTCGAAAGCACCGGTCAAACCAGCAGACGCGACCTTTCCCGGTTCGTCGACAAGGTCGCCCTCGAACGTCTGCAGACGGTCCAGGGCGTCGGCGGCGCCGAAAGCGGCGGCTTTCAGGAACGGCAGATTCGCGTCTGGGTCGATCCGGATAAATTGGAATCGCGCAACCTGACGGCCCTTGAAGTGAAGAACGCGATCCAGAGCAAGCATGTCGAGCTTCCCGCCGGACGGGTCGAGACCGGCTCTCAGGAGTACGGGATCCGTCTCAACGGCGAATATGCCAGCGTCGATGAACTGGCCAACCTGCCGATCAAAAACGTCAACGGCGCTATCATCCGCCTTCGCGACATCGCTCGCATCGAAGACGGTTTCGAAGACGTCAGAAACGTCGCTCTCTACAACGGCGAAGATTCCATCCTGATTTTCATTCGCAAACAGCGCGGCGCCAACGAGGTCAATCTCGCCGCAGGCGTGAAAAAACGCCTCGAAGAGCTGAACGCCATCGCTCCGCCGGGCGTGACGCTGAAAGTCGTTCAGGACAACTCCGTCTACATCCTCAACTCCATGCACGGCGTGCGCGACGACATTGTTTGGGGAATCCTGCTGACCTCTCTGATCATGTTCCTGTTTCTGCGCACCTTCAGGGCGACTGTCGTCACGGTCATCACGATCCCCGTCTGCCTTTTGGGGAGCATCATCGTTCTCTGGGGCATGGGATTCACCCTGAACAACATGAGCGCCATGGGGCTGTCGCTGGCCGTCGGCATGGTCGTCGACGCGACCACTGTCGTGATCGAGAACGTGCAGCGCCACCGCGAGATGGGCAAGACGGCCATGCGGGCGGCGCTCGACGGCACGAGCGAAGTGGGCGCTTCGGTCATTGCCGGCGCCGCGACGACGATCGCCGTGTTCCTGCCCGTCGCGCTGATGCCCGGCATGATCGGGCGTTTCTTCAGCTCCTTCGGCACCACGGTGACAGTGACGATCGCCATCTCGCTGCTCCTTTCGGTGACTCTGACGCCGTTTTTGTGCGCCAATCTGCTGGGGCGCATGAAAAAGCCGGCCCGCTGGCAGAACTGGATGGAGAAACCGTTGATCTGCCTCGAGCGCGGCTACAGCCGCGTCCTGAAAGCGGCTGTCCGTCATCGTCTCGCGACGCTGGCGATCGCCGTCGGCGCTTTCGCCGGGGGCATTTTCATCGCCGGGAAGCTGGGCAGCGAATTTTTCCCCAACGAAGATCAGGGGCGCTTCAATATCAGCATCGAAATGGCGGCCGACGCTTCGATCGAGAGCACGCTCGCCTTCATAAAGGAGCTTTCCGAAACGGTCCAACAGGATCCGCGGGTTCTGTACACCTACGGTAACGCCGGCGGCGGCGCGGGGGCGGCCGTGTACAAGGGAACGTTGCACGTCCATCTTGTCGACCGCAAGCTCAGACCCTCGTCCGGCGCGATCATGCGCGAATGGCGCGAGAAGCTCGCCGCGTACAAGGACGTCGACATCAAGCTCGGCAACTGGGGCGGCAGCGATCTGACGCTGGTCATCCAGGGGCCGACCACGGAAGAGCTGGCCGAGCTCGGCGACGAGATCAAGGCCGACCTACAGCGCGAGAACCGTGGCCTTACCGATATCGTCACCGACCTGCAGATGAACAAGCCGCGCATCAATCTCGACCTCAACCGCGCCCTGGCGGACGATCTCGGCGTCAACGTAAGGACGCTTTCGTCCGAGCTCGACGCCTGGTTCGGCGGCACGACCGCGGGCACGTTCAACGACGAAGGCTATCGCTACGACATCCGCATCCGCGCCGACGAACCCGGACGCAACACGCCGGACAAAGTTCTCAACACGCTCGTGCGCACGAACAACGGCGAGCTGATCCGCGCCGACGGACTGGTTTCGCCCGTCATGGACATGGCCCCGAACGTCATCAAACGCTACAACCGGCAACGTTCCATCCAAATCCAGGCCAATACCGAAGGGATCTCCCCCGGCGAAGGCATTCGGATCATGGAAGAGGTCTTCCGCCGCCACGCCCCGCAGAACGGGCTCTTCACGATGACGCCGGCCGGAGATTCGGAAAATATGCGGGAGAGCTTCGGCTATATCCTTACGGGCATCGTTTTCGCCGTCGTGCTCGTGTACATGGTCATGGCCGTGCAGTTCGAATCCTTCCTGCATCCCCTGACGGTGATGTTTTCCCTGCCGCTCATGACCAGCGGCGCGTTCGGCTTCATCTATCTGATGGGGCTGCGGCTGAGCGTCATGAGCCTGATGGGGATCATCCTCCTGATCGGCATCGTCGTCAACAACGCCATCATGCTCGTCGATTTCGCCAACCAGGAGCGCGCCAAAGGCCTGGACAAGGTTACGGCGATGCTGAACGCCGGGCCGCTGCGCCTGCGAGCCATCTTGATGACGACGGTCTCGACGATGATCGGCACGCTGCCGATCGCCCTTGGCCTCAGCCTTGGCGGCGAAGTTCGCCAGCCCATGTCCGCGGCCGTGATCGGCGGTCTTTTCACCTCCACGCTGCTGACGCTGCTCGTCATTCCCGTCGTGTATCTGTCGATGGACGATTTCGCCGATTTCGTCAAGGGCAAACTCCATCGCGCCAGGGCCGTGCGCCGCGGACGGCAGATGAAAAAAGCGGCGCTTTCCCAGACGAAAGGAGCGTAACATGAAACGGATTGTGCGGGCGCTTCTTCTTTCGGGCGTTTTTCTCTGCCCCGCCGGGCTGCGCGCCCAAGACCTCTCGATCGGCGAAGCGATCGCCACGGCCTTGGAACAGAGCCCGACTCTCAACGCCCGGCGGCAGGAGCTCAACAAAGCCAAGGGCGACATCGTGCAGGCCCGGGGGAATTTTCTGCCGCGGTTGAGTCTGACCGGCCAGTACAGCGACAACCGCTACCCCACTGTCAGCGGCGGTTCGCGGACCGACAGCGTCAGCGGCGGCATCGCGCTGACGCAGAACCTTTACGCCGGCGGCAGACACGCGGCCCAGCGGCGCCAGGCGCAGGCGACGCTGTCGCAGGCGGAACTCGGCGTGCGGGAAGCGGAAGAGGCGTTGGCCGTGAACGTTTACGACGCCTTTTACGGCGTCATCCTCGCGCGCGAGAAAGTGGCCGCGGCGCAGGACGCCGTGGAGACTTCCCGCACGCACGTGCGGGAAGTCCGGCAAATGCTCGGGGTCGGCCTGGCCAATCAGCTCGAAGTCATCCGCGCCGAACAGCAGCTCAGCGCCAACGAGGCGGCGCTGGCTTCCAGCCGCGGCGCCTTCGACGCTGAGCGCATCACGTTGCTGAACCTGATGGGGCTGGCGCCTTCCAGCGCGCTGCTCCCCAAGGGGACCCTCGAACTCGCCGATCCCCGGGGCACGGCGCAGCGGTCCGTCGAACTGGCTCAAAAGCAGCGCGCCGACGTCGCCATGCTGGAAAAACAGATCGCGATCCAGTCGGAACAGATCAAGATCGTCCGCGGCGCCATGAAGCCAAGTTTCGATCTGAGCGCGGCCGCCGACTACTCCGATCCATATCGTAACCAGGACGCCGGCGACGACTCATGGAAAGCGACGCTCACCCTCGAGATCCCGCTCTACGACCGCGGGCAGACCCGCGGCGAAGTCATGAAGGCGAAGGCCGTTCAGGAGCAGAACAAACAAGCGCTGCGGCAGAAAGAACTGGACGTCCTCTCGGAGATCGAGCTGGCCTGGGTCGAGATCGGCGACAGCGCCGTGCAAGTCGAAGCGCATCGCAAGTCGCTGGCATTGGCCCGGGAGACGCTGCGCCTCTCCCAGGTCGGTTACCGCGAAGGCGTGACGCCGCAGCTCGACCTGCTGGAAGCCCAATCCAACCTGACGGCGGCGCGCAAGGATTACAGCCAGTCGCTCTTCGACCATTTGATGAAAGTCGTCGCGTTGAAACGTGCCGAGGGAGCCTTGATTCCCTGGACGCTGGAGGGAAAAAGACGATGAAAAAACGTTTCTGCCTGATACCGCTGCTGGCGCTGACACTGTCGCCTCTTCGGCCGGCCCCGATCGCGGCGGCCCCCGCCGGGCCGGCCTATGTGCGGATCAAAGTGCTGCGCGCCGACGCGACGATCCGCGAAGGCTTCACGCAAAACACCTCGCTCGAGGCGCTGCAGCGCGTCGTCCTCTATCCGCGCGTCACCGGCCGGCTGGAAAGACTGACCGTCGCCAAAGGCGCCGTCGTCAAAAAAGGACAGCAGATCGCCATTCTCGCCCACGCCGAACAGGACGCCCAGATCACCGCGGCCCGGGCCGCCGTCGCCCGCACCCGCGCCGAATGGGCCAACGCGCAGATCGAGCTGCAGCGGTACCAGCGTTTGAAAAAAGAGGGTTTCAGCACGCAGCAGCTGCTCGACAGCAAAGAAACGGCCTATCGAAGCGCCCGTGCGCAATACGACGCCGCCAGATCCGATCTGGACCGCCTCACGGTCACCCGCGACGAATACATCATCACCGCTTCGATCGACGGCACCGTGCTGAACGACTACGCCCTCGCTCCCGGCGCCATGCTCTCCCCCAACACGCCCGTGGCGGAGCTGGCAGACCTGAGCGTTATCAAGGCGACCTTCCGCGTGCCGGAAAAGCGCTTTTACTCCGTCCATCCGGGCATGTCGGTGCTTCTCTCTCTCGACGCGCTCCCCAGGGAAGAATTCAGGGCGCAGATCGTTAAAGTCGACGATTACATCGACCCGCAATCCCGCACCGCTTCCGTGGAAGCGCAGCTGGAGAACGCCGCGGCGGGGGACAAACTCCGCCCCGGCATGTTCGGGCGCGCCTTCGTCGTCGAACGGGAGGCCGTCGGCGCGTTCGTCGTGCCGACAAGCGCGCTGCGCCTCGACCGCGCCGCCGCTCCGGAAAACAACGAGCTGGTGCTGCGCGACCATGGCGCGGCGAGAATCGTCAAGGTCAAAACCGGCATCTCGCAGGGAGTCGACGTGCAAATTTTGGAAGGGCTGAAAGACGGAGACGAGGTGATCGTCTTCGGCGGCAACGCCCTCAAAGACGGCGATCCCGTCAGGCTGATGCAATAGAAAAAATTTCTAAATAAATGTTGGGTTGAGGCAAATGATATCCGTTCACCTCAACCCAACATTTATTTTAGAACCAGAATCCCTGTCATACTAATTCTTGATAGAAAGTATTAACATAGTTTCCCGGGCGCTGCGGAGAAGTTCAGTCGATCAGCACTACCTCGACCGCTGCGCGGTCTGCGCAGCTCGCTTTGTGAATCTTCCCCGCAGCGCCTCTGCATCCGGCATTTTAATTGAGAAATAGTATCAGATCAGGACGATCCATTCTCCGCTTCTGTTATTTCCCTGGCGCGCTATTAGATTTCTCTTACTGAGTGACCGAACATAATATTTCACAGCATTGACGTTCATTTCGAGTTGTCTTGCTAACTGGCTCTGCGAAACTGAACTGTTTGCTTTCATGGCATCGATGATTTTGATCTCGGTATCTGATAATGAATGTTTTTCATCAGAACGGGGGGAAATTTGGGTGGATTGGGTAGTTCCGATTACCCATTCACTCCCCGTTTTTCGATAGAGCGTCACCTTGATGCCGTCCCCAAACTCAACAAACTTCGGTTCAGGCAGATTCATTGCCTTGCATTGGGAATACAAACGCGGCAATCCGGTTCCCCATCCCTCAATAATTTTCATGTAATAGAACGCTTCTACGATGGCTTTATTTCGGCACTTGGATTTTCCCGTAAGAGCATCTTCCACACGCAGTCCGTCATACAGCATCCCCGGGGAATCCACTTCAACGCGGTCATCATAGATGGACACCTGAATGGAAGAAGAATCCAGATAACTACGATGCAGCACAGCGTTCGCAATCATCTCGCGAATGGACTGAATCGGCAGTTCATAATTATCTCTGCGGTAAAGTCCGTCAATTACAGAGCTTCGATTGATATGCTTCAGTACAAACTGATAGGCATCCTCAACCTGATCTTGTATGGCGCCGTCAAATTCTTTCCGGTCGATAAATTCATCTCTGTTTAGAGCGCACACTGAATCTTTGTATGGCGGTCCTTCGGCTTCGTCAAAAGCGTAAAGGCATGTGTTGGAACCAAATCATGCCCACTCCGAATCAAGATGCCAAAATCTTCTAACTTTTCAATGGTCAGCGGGTGTACATCCGCCCGCTGTTCTTCCGTTATACATGCAGAGAGCGCCATTTGATACATACGGTCCATCAATTTTTTTGTTGTATCTTCCCGATAGACATCTCCAATTTCCTGCATGGCATCGTAAGAGATTCTCTGTCCTTCCAGTTCAAGCTCCCGCAGCTTTCGTTCATTCGCCGGTCTGCTCGTGCCGTTAACACGAATATAGGATGACTTCTCCTTGCCAACAAAGGTCAGATAATATGGGCGGAAACGCCCAGGAAAAACTTCAATCTCCAAGACAGTCTTGCCGTCAATCGATTGAGGCGAGATTTCCACATTGATCTGCGGCGTGCAGGAATCTGAAATCATATTGGATATGGCGTCTGAAAGTTTGAAGGGATTCTGTTCGCCAAGCCCGATAACCTCTCCCGTCTCATCTGCGATACCGATGATCGTTTTTCCACCGGAGGTATTGGCAAAGGCAATGATGTCCTTTAAAAATTTCTCACGGCGCTTAGGAATCTTCTCCTTGAATTCGACGTATGCCCCCTCGCCGAAGAATTCTTTCTGCGCGATCATGACTTGTTTATTCCAGCGCGATCCGCCCGTCGGCGCCGTGGCGGAAGCTTTTGCCGTAGAACGCGCGCACGGCTTCGATCAGGTATTCGGCGTCCTTGACGCCGGCGATTTCATAGCAGCTGTGCATGGCCAGCTGCGGCAGGCCGATGTCGACCGTCGGTACCGACAGGTGCGAGCCGCTGATGTTGCCCAGCGTCGAGCCGCCCGGCAGGTCGGCGCGGTTGCTGTAACGCTGCACCGGCACGCCGGCCAGCTCGCACAGCCGCGAGAAGACCGCGCCGGAAAGGCCGTCGGTCGTGTACTTCTGCGCGGCGTTGTACTTGATGACGACGCCGCCGTTCAATACGGGGAACTCGTTGCCGTCGGCGTATTCGGAATGCGCGGGATGGATCGCGTGGGCGTTGTCGGCGGAGATCATGAAGCTGTCGGCGACGGCCGCGCCGCGCTCGTCGGCGCTCATGTCCAGCGCGCCGCAGATGCGGCCGACGGTGTCTTCCAAAAATGTGGAATTGGCGCCCTGGCGGCTGCCGCTGCCCACTTCTTCGTTATTGAAGACGCAGAACAGCGGCGCCGAAGCAGACGGCGCGCTTTCGCTCTCGACAAAACCGGTATAGCAGCAGAACACGCATTCGAGGTCGTCGAGCCGCGGCGAAACGATGAACTCTCCGTTCAGCCCCACCAGCGTGCCGGGCGTGCGCGGATAAAGGAACAGCTCCGTCGAAACCACGTCGTCCGCACCGACGCCCGCGGCCTCGGCGACCAGGCGCCGGAACGCGCCCTCCTCCCCCTGCATGGAAAACAGCGGCAGCATGTCAACGTTGGCTTTGAGCTCGACGCCCTTGTTCATCTCCCGATTCATGTGGATAGCCAGGCTGGGGATGACGAGCAGGTCGCGGTCGATGTCGATCAGTTTGGAGGCAAGTCCCGCGCCCTTTTTGACGAAAACGCGTCCGGCCACGGACAGCGGTTTGTCGAGCCACGAGCGCATGATGGCCCCGCCGTAGCCCTCCACGCTGAGACGCACCGTGCTGCCTGCGGAAGGCACTTCGGCGTTCTGGCGCAGCTTGAACGTCGGCGAATCGCTGTGCGAGGCCGTCAGCATGAAGCCGCGCAGCTCGCCCGCGGGGAGCCGGAACGCGATCAGCGACGATTCGCCGCGCGTCGTGAAATATTTGCCGCCGCGCTCGAGCGACCATCTTTCGGACTCGCGAAGCGGCGCGTAGCCCTTTTCCCGCAGTCGGGAAGAAAGATTTTCGATCGCCTGGTAGCACGTGGGACTGCCGTCGAGAAAGTCGATCAGCCGCCGCGAAACGTCGTTTTTCATGAGAATCCCTCCGCTGTCATCGCAAAATTTTTACGGCCGCGCAAGGTCGCCGCCGCACGCATCATAGCACGATCGCCTGGAATTGCCAAATCGCCGCGAAAGGTCAATAAAAAGCAAAAATTTTCCCGAAACCCCTTGACTGACTAATATTGACCATATATAATGCAGCTGTGAAAAAGAACTGCACCCCGAAAGGAGGGTTCTCCATGAACCTCAATAAATTGACGCAAAAATCCCAGGAAGCCCTGTCCGAAGCCCAGAACCTGGCCATCAGCCACGGCCATCAGGAAGTCGACGTCGAGCATCTGACGCTCGCCCTGCTCTCTCAAAAGGACGGACTGATCCCATCGATCCTCGAAAAGCTCGGCGCCAACGCGGCGGCTTTGGGCGCCCGGCTCGATCAGCTTTTGGAGCGTAAGCCGCGGATCACGGGCGGCTACGACAAGGACCGCATCTACCTCTCGCAGAATCTGTCCAAAGTCCTGACCGACGCCGAAAAACGGGCGCAGGCGCTTGGCGACGAATACGTCTCCGTCGAGCACCTGTTCGCGGCCATCCTCGACCTGCCTCAGCATCCCGTCGCCAAATTGCTCGCAGAAAGCGGCGTCGGCGCCGACGCTTTCCTGAAAGCGCTCGAGAGCGTGCGCGGCGGCGCGCGCGTGCAGAGCGCCAACCCGGAAGAGACCTACGAAGCCCTGAAAAAATACGGCGTCGACCTCGTCGAGTACGCTCGGAGCGACAAGCTCGATCCCGTCATCGGCCGCGACGACGAGATCCTGCGCGTGATCCAGATCCTCAGCCGCAAGACCAAGAACAACCCCGTGCTGATCGGCGAACCCGGCGTCGGCAAGACCGCCATCGTCGAAGGGCTGGCGCAGCGCATCCTCAAGGGCGACGTGCCCGAAGACCTGAAAAACCGCACCGTCTTCTCCCTCGACATGGGGTCCCTGATCGCCGGAGCCAAGTACCGCGGCGAATTCGAGGAACGCCTCAAGGCCGTCATCAACGAAGTGAAGCGCAGCGAAGGCCGCGTCATCCTCTTCATCGACGAGATCCACACCATCGTCGGCGCCGGCAGGACCGAAGGTTCGATGGACGCCGGCAACCTGCTCAAGCCGATGCTGGCGCGCGGCGAACTGCACTGCATCGGCGCCACGACCATCGACGAGTACCGCAAGAACATCGAGAAGGACGCCGCGCTCGAGCGCCGCTTCCAGCCAGTGATGGTCGATCCGCCCTCCCAGGAGGACGCCATTTCGATTTTGCGCGGGCTGAAAGACCGCTTCCAGGTCTATCACGGCGTGCGCATCACCGACGGCGCCATCGTCGCCGCCGTCACGCTCTCGGACCGTTACATCAGCGACCGTTTCCTGCCCGACAAGGCCATCGACCTGATCGACGAAGCCTGCGCCATGGTGCGCACGGAGATCAACTCCATGCCTTCGGAACTGGACGGCGTTTCGCGCAAGGTCGTACGTCTGGAGATCGAAGAAGCGGCGCTGAAAAAGGAAAAGGACGACGCCAGCGCCGCCCGGTTGGCCGAACTGCAGAAAGAGCTTTCCGACCTGAAGGACCGGCAGAAAGAGCTGACGGCGCGCTACAATTCCGAAAAGGAAAAGCTGACGGAAGTGCAGCAGCTGCGCCAGAAGATCGAAGCGACCAAACACGACGTCGAAACGGCGGAGCGCCAGTACGACCTGAACAAGGCCGCCGAGCTCCAGCACGGCGTTCTTCCCCAGCTGCAGAAGGAGCTGAAAGAGAAAGAAGCCGCCCTGCGCGGCGCTTGGGGAGACGGCTCGCTGCTGCGCGAGTCGGTCACGGAAAACGAAATTTCGCGCATCGTCAGCGACTGGACGGGAATCCCCGTCACCAAACTGATGGAAGGCGAGCGGGAAAAACTGCTTCACCTCGACGACGAACTTCACAAGGGCGTGATCGGCCAGGACGAGGCCGTTTCGCTGGTCGCCGACGCCATCATGAGGGCGCGGGCCGGCATCAAGGATCCGCGCCGCCCCATCGGTTCCTTCATCTTCCTCGGCCCCACCGGCGTCGGCAAGACCGAACTGGCCAAGACGCTGGCGCGGACGCTTTTCGACAGCGAAGACAACATGATCCGTATCGACATGTCCGAGTACATGGAGAAATATTCCGTCTCCCGCCTGCTCGGCGCGCCGCCCGGATACGTGGGCTACGACGAGGGCGGCCAGCTCACCGAAGCCGTGCGCAGCAAACCGTACAGCGTCATCCTTTTCGACGAGATCGAAAAAGCCCACCCCGACGTGTTCAACGTCATGCTCCAGATCCTCGACGACGGGCGCGTCACCGACAGCCACGGCCGCACCGTCGATTTCAAGAACACCGTCATCATCATGACCAGCAATCTCGGCTCCGAGCTGCTGCTCGAAGGCGTGCGCGACGGGACGATTCCCCCGGACGTCAGAGACGGCGTCATGGATCTGCTGAAAAGCCGCTTCCGCCCCGAATTTCTCAACCGCGTGGACGACATCGTGCTCTTCTCGCCGCTGGACAAGGCGCAGCTTCACAAGATCGTCAAACTGATCCTGAACGACCTCGCCAAACGCCTCGGCGAGCGCCGCATTGCGCTCAACGTCAGCGACGCGGCTCTCGATTTCATCACCGAGCACGGCTACGACCCCGTTTTCGGCGCCCGGCCGCTGAAACGCTACATCAGCCACAACGTCGAAACGCTCGTGGCGCGCTATCTGATCGCCAACTCCGTCGTCGAAGGCGCCACGCTCTCTATCGACGTGCAGGGCGACCGATTGGCGCTTTCCGCGCAGCCGCCCCGGGAATAGCAAAAACAAAAAGGTCACGGCAAAATGCCGTGACCTTTTTGTTTTTGCGGTGCGAAACGAGCGCCGGAGCGCGGGGCGATACGTTTTTTCCGTATCTGCGCGTCCTGGCTGCGTCTGTGCTAGCGCCGCGAAGCGCGAAGCAGACGCCTCATTTCTTCCATGTTCGCCCTCAATTCCGCCTGCATCGCCTTCAGTTCGGCGATCTCCTGGCTCTGGAGCGCGTTCGTTTCGGCCTGCTGGGCATTCGTCCGTTTCATCGAAGCCACCTGCGCCT
>PPYE01321769.1_pt1 | contig 11789 bp, 16 predicted proteins | sample 1559881 | NCBI WGS metagenome assembly PPYE01 (sample SAMN08240022, study PRJNA423297) | Human gut metagenome, whole genome shotgun sequencing project.
TGGACTGGGGGGCAGTCCATTTTTATACCCCCTTGAACCGTACAGGTGAACAGATACTTACGGATGAAGAAAAAAGTAAAGGGCTGTGCTGTTATAATTACTGCGGTAGTGCCAAAGGAAAAGGATACCTGGTACGGTGTCGGTCCCATTCATATCATTGTCACTCTACCTGTTGGATGATCTCACCGCTCGAATCATACTGAACAACATCCAAACAAGTAACACTTATTCCATCTGAAGTATCGTCGATTTTGGGGAAGTATATCCGAAAGCTGTTGTGTTCTTGATAGGTTTCCAAAATGTCTGAAACTTCAGTAGAATCCGCAGAAACAGAGATGGTGTCACCTTGGTTGATTTTGTCCTTGTAGCTTTCAAGGGCTTCAACTAAGAAAAGGTTATCTTCATCTTCCACCATTTCAATTACTTTGACATTGAGGGAAAGCAAGTGCGAACCTTGCTCCTGTTTGCTGGCTCGGTCATTAGAATTACCTGAACATCCAACGGTTACTAAGAACAGTGCTGATAACATCAAGCACAAGAATCCTTTCATACTTTTTCCTCCTCCACAGGTCAGCCGATAGAAATCGTAGCACCAGCTTTATCTGTAAAGTCGATTGCGGACAGTTCCATATATCTGAAGGAACCCCAGCCATCTGCAACAATTATATACTGATGAACAGTAGAACTGGAATCCCTATCCGAACGGAACCCAACAACAGATACAGAATGCCCCTGACGTTCGGTGCCATTATCGGCTGTTACCGTAACTCCAAACTCCAAAACACCGCTCTTGCCTGCTTGAACAGCGCTTTTATAGGTTTGGTATGTGGGGCTGGAAACAGATGTATAAGAACTATTCGACTTTTCTAACTGCTTTGCAAGTTTTACAATCGCTGGTGCGATTTTTCCAATCGTTGTTGAACCATATACGATGTCACTGCTTGTGTCATTTTTGCTGGAAGTAGTTTCCTTTGTTCCTGTTTCATCCCACAACCAGTCATATGTTTTAACCGAATCATTGTTGAGTAGGCAGTTATTTTGATACATGATGTTTAAGGCTGCCACGATTGCACAGGCATAGGAGCCAGTGTTGTTCTCTGCCCAAGATTGAGAAAAAGACTTCGGATTATTCAATCTTGTGTCTGGATCAACAGCAGTATATCCCGTTGGGATCGACCTGAGCATAACATCTCCACAATGACCATAGGTAGTTTCGTTTTCAGAGTTTGGATCGTAGATTGCCGGAGGATTATCAATAGAATTGGCGATTGTGGGCTGGCTGATCTCAGATACACTGATGGACGAACTCAATGACTTGTATTCATTCCGTGATGTAACCTCATCGCCAATTGCATACAGTTCAGTTCCACCGACTTCAACAGAAACAGCGGGAGTAAGCGGTAAGCACTTATGGAGCTTAACACTCGACATATCAGCATTTCGGCTGTTTAGATCGTTGGCCCTGGTATTACTCTGTAACTCAGCAAGCGCAGTCTCACAGATATTTACAGCATTTTCTTCAATGACAAATTCAGAAATCATGTTCTCTTGAAAGAAATCAAGGAGAACATACCCATAAGGAATGCCGTTGCTTGTCACACTAACAGAGTAACCAATCAGTTGGTCATTTTGATCGTAGTAGTCATAAATGGCTGACACATCGAATGAGCGTCCCGGAGAAACATACTCTGCCCATTCAACAACAATGCTTTCAACGATTTCATCAGTGACCTTAATATAGTCATCATAATTTGCAGGTTCGGCTGCATTTGCACTTACGCCTAATGATAATGTCATCATTACGGCAAGCAAAAGAGCTACAAATTTTCTTCCAATAAATTTCATAATGGCACCTCCAGTCTAAATCACCTGTTGGCTGAGAATGTATAAGGGATGTCAATCTCAAAATTTACTTTTCTTGTGCTTGCTGAATATATCAATGACTATCCCTACCACAAAGGCGGTCAAACAGATAGCTGCTAATATCAGCAAGATGCGCTGGCAAGGTCCTGCATTAACTGCCCAATCATCACTTGAATAGCTACCTGCTTCCGCAATGAGTCTTACTTGGAGTACAGTTTCGAGAGCATTTTTGCAAAAATCTACTATTGCATATAGCATTAAGGATATAATTGACAAAACAGCAAACTTGGAACTACGCATGACGAGTCCTCCTACTTTATACGTTATACTCTGTATGGAGGATCACCAAGCCATTAGGATACCAATATTTTCCTGTTGCGATTTTAACAGAGCCTACTTTTGCAGTATATGTAAATACACGATAGCTTGTCCAAACTTTAATCTCCCATTTCTTATTGGCGGGAATATTAACTTTATATTGGGAGGTACTGGTATAAGATGTGCCGATTGTGTAGCCCATAGAACTCGATACTGCAGCTTTCACTTCGGCAACAGAATACAGGTTGCCACTTACTTCAACACTTGCACTCATGTCTGAATTCCAGCTTGCAGTAGAGGTTCGGCTATATGTTTTGGTAAATTCAGAGGGGCCATCAATCTCATATCTATCATATTCTTCAAGGTAACGTCCATCATAATAATCCGTTTTACTGATCGAAATAGGAGATTTCGGCTGTGTCGAGCGTGTATCAACAGATGGGGGATCAAAAGAAGTGTTATCAATTATCTGCGTTACCACAATTTTTGTGGGAATATTGCCGTTCTGATCACACTCAACAGTACCATCATTTACAAGGGATTGAATAGTGCTTACGTCGGTAATGGTGCCAGTGATTACTGTTCTGTTAGGAGCTGCGGAAGACGTGTCGTTTTGCGGCGCTTCAGCGATGTTATCGGTAAGTTCAAAAATGGGGTCAAGCTGCGGCGCATTGTCGGAACCTTCTTCGCCTGCAGCGAATGCTGTTGATGTAATAGAGAGCATCAACATGAGCGCAAGCGCGAAACTCAACATTTTTTTCATTGTAATACTCCTTTCTTTGCGACATATTTAGCAAGTAGGGCTAATGATGATCACTTGACCTCCTAAACAGCCTACTTTCATACATAAATTATCTCTTGTTTTATAATGGGTGAGAAAACTGTTGCTTAATTTCCTGTCCCATTGGAATCACCTCTTTCTTAAAAACAGAATTTGCATTCGTTCAAATATATTGTCATATCGAAATTATTTGCAAGTTCCTTCCACAGAAAGCCTTGGTTGAGTCTTCCCCGCAAGAGTAACATCGACTGTTAATTGATAAGTCTTTCCCTTGGTCACAGTTACCTCACCACTAAACGCAAGATCTCCAACAGAAGATTCTTCCCAGGTTTTAATACATCGGCTTCCTTGCCATAACTTTATTACTGCATCAATGTCATCAGTCATTTGTTCTGCGTAAATAAACACCGTACAGGTAGCAGTCGTCCCATTAAAAGCAATGCCGGGGACAACTGGCGCCACTCGGGTTGAAGCTGCGTAGGCCGTGGAGGAAAAGACGGAAAAAACCATGCAGAGAACGAGCAAGATGGATAAAATTCGTTTTTTCAAAGGGATGACCTCCTTTATTCGTTTATATCCCGTAAACGAATAAAGGAGGTCATTTTGGACAGTTGATTTGGGTTTTTTTAATTATTTTTTTGGATACCTTCAGCCAGTCTTATTATTGCGTCTTTGGGCAAAGATGCCGTAATGCAAAAGCACATATTTTCTTCCTCTGACACCCAAACCAACCCATTTGGAGAGGTTTCCTGGCCAGCCTGATAAAAGTCTGCATTTATGTTTCCAATCTGAACTGATTGTACCTCTGTATAGTCCGACACCATAAACAAACTTGTGGAATCATTTCCTTGTAAATAGGAAAGAAGAATACGCTGACCAGAAGCATTAACATAAGTGAGATATGTGCTGTTACCAAGACTCTGCTTTTTTTGAAAAGAAAAACCTTCGGGCAACCATGTTAGCTCATACTCGACGATAGTGTTTTCTTGCGGCGCTTCGCCAATAAATCTGTACTCAACAAACGCCTCATACTGCTCTCGCACCCATGCAAAAAAAGCAGCTCGCGCTTCTGCATCCACTGTCAGCCATGTACCGCTGGCGAGAGCCACCGCAAGAACAAAGCAAGCTGCATATCTGGGCAGTTTGTAGATCACAGGATGTTTTGCTTTCCGAAAAGTTCGGCGCATTTTTCTCTGAAATGATGGAGAAAATTGATGCTCACATTCTGCTGGAGCGGGGAGCGAATCCCTGATTGCCTGATCCGCTTCAGCCGCCGCTTTTTTCAGCATTTCCTCGCTTATCACAGGATTCCCGCCTCCTCACATAGTTTTTTCAATTTGTTTTTGGCCCGTTGATCCAATTTGATTGCGGCCGGCAACGACAGTCCCAACATCTTTGCGATTTCTCTGACAGTGTACCCATGATGATAACGCAGCAAAATCATTTCTCGATACCTGGCGGGCAACTTCAAGATACATTTTGTCAAATCGTTGTCCCCTTCATAATGAGCATTTGTGCCTTGAATTTCCTCGATCAGTTCGACAGAAGGGTGTTTTTGTAGCCGTCTATACTGATCTATTGCTTGGTGTTCAACTATTGTAACGACATAGCTATGCGTTTTTGGACACACAGGAGCATCAATTTTTTTAATGTTTTCTGCTATTTTTACGAAAGCCTGATGCACAGCATCCTCTGCATCCTGCTCGTTATGTAAAATTTCGTAGGCCACATGGAACATCAGGCCACGATACTCCAGATAGATCTGTTCAAACAGCGACTTCTCCTCTGGAGTTTCAAGCATCATCATATAAATTAACATAATGCGAACCCCCTGTCATAATCCATTCCATTGTATCATGTAGCCTGACTTCTCAACAAGTAGAAAGATTCAATTTACATAATATTTTGCGTGGATGAGAAAATGGGGGATAATATAGGGAAAGATAAACGGCAGGAGCCATTTGGCGCCTGCCGTCATTTTCCTTGATTCAGCCGTGCGATAAGACCAAGCAATATAATTAAATCATCATCTGATAATGTCCTGATGCCATCCAACGCCTTTCTGACAAGCTGTGGGGTGTTTTCGGTAGCGTCAAAAAATTGTAGGGGCGTTATTTCAAAATATTCGCAGATATTTAAGAATTGCTTCATGGAAGGCAATGCCCGGCCGGAGGAAATAGCCTGGATGTAGCCACGGTTTTGTCCCAGTTCCAAGCTCAACTGGTATTCAGAAATGCCTTTTTTCAACCGCAGCTCCGTGATCCGATTGCGGATAAATTCTTCGTCCATAAGTTCACCTCTCTGATTGTTAGCATATCAGAAAGGTTCCCTGGATATTGAACATTATTTGTGTTATAATTTGGCTGATGATTTCGTTTGCGACTTATTAAGTGAGTTATTTTTGTTTTGTATGCGTCACTCAGTATTGAAACAGGAGGAAACTGCATGAATAAATGCGTTTGTGCCATTACTGGACACCGGCCCAGCCGGTTCAAGTTCAAATACAGTGAAGATTATACCCTTTGCAAGAAGATCAAAGCCAATATGCTGGAGGTGTTCCGAAAGTTATATGATGAAAAGGAAGTCAGGTGCTTCTATGTTGGCGGCGCCTTGGGCGTGGATATGTGGGCGGCTGAACAAATCCTTCGTCTGAAGGAACAGCCTGGATACGAAGATATTGAATTGGTTGTGGCCCTGCCGTTTGTCGGCCATGATGCCAAGTGGGATCAGCGCAGCAAGCGCCGGATGGAGTTTATCCTGCAACATTGCAGCAGAAAAGAGATCATTGGAAACGAGGATTGCCGTGAGAGCTATATCAAGAGAAATTGCTACATGGTGGATCGGGCCAACTACCTGGTGGCAGTTTATGACGATGTGCGGAATCTGCGATCCGGGACAATGCAGTGTGTCAGATATGCACGAGAGAACGATGTTCCGGTAGTTTTGATTCATCCAGACACAGCCAATATAACTTATCCGATGTAATCCATCAAGGACGCCGTGTACGGAATCGTTGATTGTATTGGATATCTTACTTATCTCAAAAGTCAGGCGTATGAGAGTTGTTTATCCGCTTTTGCTGGGCGGAACATCGAGTAAAAGATTTTCAATTTATAACTCCGTTTATCTTATCAGCAAATAAAAATTTTTAATTATATCAAGAAGAAATACAAAAGCCAAATGGAGTATTTTCAAACTATTTAGAGCGGCAGAAACCATTTGGATTATGATAAACTTAGATTACACGGAATCACAATCCGTAATTTTTATAACATATAGTTAGCTAAATCTAACTGTGATGGAGGTATACAGAGAATGGAAGTAAAAAGCAATAAGCTACAAGCAAAAGACCTTATCAATGTAGGTATTTTCACCGCCATCTATTTTGTTATTTTCTTTGCGGGTATGATGTTGGGATATATCCCCATCTTTATCCCACTGCTTGGACTGGTGTGCCCCATCCTGTGCGGGATTCCCTTCATGCTCTATCTGACAAAGGTCAAACGGTTTGGAATGGTGTCTCTGACCGGAGTTAGTGGTGGGCATCGTCCTCTTGCTGACCGGTGGGGCGGATGACAAAACCAGTGCTGAAAATATGGGAGGTGAATCCTATGCTGTTGTACTTGACGAGTAACCAGAAAAGCAACCTGATCGACCCCGCCGTGCGGAATATGACTCTGCCCGCCAAGAAGCTGGTCGGCCGGTTCAGCCTGAAAAGTTTCGTTACCAAAGATATGCGCAATTATGCCAACGCCAAATTCTTTGTGGTGGATGCGGCGTGTATCGAGGAAAGCGGCAATGATTTCACCCTTGCCCTGCAATCCTTTCAGATGATGTTCTCCGCCCGGATCATCGTCATCCTCTCCGGCTACGAGGATGTGAACGGCGAGGTACAACGGCTACTGTCCATCGGCGTTGTGAATCTGGTTACGGGTGAAACGATGGAGGACGCCCTGGACGAGCTGACAGAAGCGCTTTCCGAAGATGGGATGCAGCGGTATGTGGTAAAGGCTCCCGTCTACGAACAGCCAGCTACTCAGCGTGAGAAGGCACCGGAGCCGGATGAGATTATTCCGTACCGCTGGAACGCCCGGAATATCCGTATTGCCGTGGCCGGTTCGCAGCGCAGGAGCGGCGTGACAGTGACGGCCTTTAACCTGGCATCTTGGCTGGCGGCCAGAGGTGCGGAGGTGGCGTATATCGAAGTCAATCAGAACCGCCACCTGCAGCTCCTGCTGAACATCTACGAAGCGGCGCCGGATGGGGAGCATTACACCATTGATGGGATCGACTGCTACCTGACCAACGAGCCGGATAAGGCGTATCAGTTTATCATCTATGATTGCGGCGTGATGCAGACGCCCACCTCTATTTTCCGTGACGCGGATCACCGGCTCCTGTGCGGGAGTGTCCTGCCCTATGAGATTCCGGTGTTCCACAAGGCATTGTCCGAGTGCGGCTCATTGGAGGTGCGCCCGGTAGCGATCTGTGTGCCGCAGGAAATTCAGGAATACTGTATGGAACTCTTTGGGGAAAATGTGCAGATTGCGGCGGCATCCCACGACCTGTTTGCGAAACGGGTCAATGGGCAGATCTACCGGCCGCTTGTGGAGAAGTATATTGCAGGAGAAAAGCGCCTGTAACAGTATGACATGATTGGGAGGATTGGAATATGGCAAAGTTTGAGTATATGCAGCGGGCATTTTCTTCTGAACTGAAGCCCAGAGCACGGCTTGTGCTGCAAGTCCTGGTTCTGCATTGCAACAAAGAGGGCGAGTGCTTCCCCTCTATCAAGACCATAGCCGCCAAGTGTGGCTATGGGGTGTCCACCGTAAAGCGAGCGCTGGATGAGCTGGTGAAGGCGGGATATATCGTCAAACAGGCCCGGTTTGACGAGCGTAAGAACGGCGGCCAGACCAGCAACCTCTATACTTTATGCTCTGACTTACTCTGCCCTGACGAGCCGGAAAACGCCCCTGTGCTGGAAGATGATGCGTCTGATGAATCCCCGGCAGTGCAGCCGGAAAGCGCCCCTGCGGATGCCTGTAATGCCTCTGATCCCACACCTGGGGAACAGTCTGCCACTTTGCCAACAGCGGATTCCTACTCCTTTGCAGATGGCTTTGAAACCAAAATCGGGCGGCAATTCTGCCGCCCGATTCGTATGTGGACTGGGGGGCAGTCCATTTTTATACCCCCTTGAACCGTACAGGTGAACAGATACTTACTCGCATTCCGTCCATCGCTTTACGGATTAACTGTGGATTGACCGCTTCTGCATCAAAAAACTGCAAAGGGGTAATCTCAAAGTAATCACAAATTTTTAAGAACTGAGCCATTGACGGAAGAGATCGACCGGATGAAATCCCCTGAATATAGCTCCGGTTCTGTCCTAAAGCCAAACTCATTTGATATTCTGATGCGCCTTTTTTCAAACGCAATTCGGTGATCCGATTGCGGATAAATTCTTCATCCATATCCTCACCTCGCTATATACAAGGATAACAGATGAAATGCCTGGATTATAAACATAGTATGTGTTATAATATTGAATATATGCCTATTTACGCCGTTTTATTTGCGTTATTTCATTTTTGTATGCGTGAGATTTGAAGTGGGGTGAAGTTTTTGGAAAAAACATACGCTTGTGCCATTACTGGGCACCGTCCAACTCGATTTAAGTTCAAGTATAATGAAGGGTATTCGTTGTGCAAAAAGATAAAAAAAGCAATGCTAAAAACATTTTGTCATTTGCATGATGAAGAAGGTATTTTCCGCTTTTATGTTGGAGGTGCATTAGGGGTAGATATGTGGGCAGCCGAACAACTCTTATATCTCAAAGAACAACCGGGATATCAAGATATTGAGTTAATTGTTGCACTTCCATTTGAAGGGCATGATTCGAAATGGGATGCAATGAGCAAACAGCGGTTGCAGATAATTATTCATAATGCCACAAAATGTATTGTTATAGGACAAAGTGGAACCACATCCGATTATAAAAAGAGAAATTATTATATGGTAGATCATGCAGATTTCTTGCTGGCAGTCTATGATAACAATCGTAAACTACGATCTGGGACAGGCCAAACAGTAAATTATGCTTTGAAACAAAATCTTCGTATAATTTTTCTCCATCCTGATACAGCAGAAATAAGTTAATGGTTTAGTTAGTTCATAAAAAATTTTCACATATACTATTGCATCGTTTTTGGTTGCCTTTTATAATATAAATACCATTTCCTTGTTTTGTATTTTATTGAAAGGGTGGCAGTGAACGATGGCACGAAAATCCTATTCAGATAAGGAACGCGAACAAGTGAAAGAAGCTCTCCTGATAACTGTTCTTGAAAGTATTGTAAATCAGGGACTTGTTCATAGTAGCATTGCTATTCTTTGTGAAAAAGTTGGAATTTCTAAAACTTTCTTTTACAGCTTTTTTTCTTCAAAAGAAGAACTTGTAATGCAGGCACTTCGATATCAGCAGCCTAAATTGCTACGCTATGCACAAGAACTGATGAATGACCCCAAACTCAGTTGGAGAGAAAGCGTCAAAACCTTCTTGAAAAATTGTTGTTATGGAGAAAAAGTTGGGTTTGCAGTCTTATCAATAGAGGAAGAACAGCAAGTATATCGCTGCCTTTCCAACGAAAATTTTCACGCGTTTCGTAACGACCAGTTGTATTTATATCGCAACTTACTTACAATTTTTGGCGTTCCGATGGACAACATTGATCCACGGTTATTTGGTAATCTGTCCTTAACAATGATGATGAGTTATAAAGCTATTCCTGATACTATGCCTTTCCTGTTTCCCGAAGTAGCAGATGATATGGTAGAATTTCAAATCAACGCCCTGCTGGATGAAATGCAGCGAGCAAAAAAGGAAGCGATAAGGTGACGCGAGATGCACAGAGATAAACTTCCATGTTCTGTGGGATTACAGAGCAAACAAATACATTCAAAGACCAGAACAAGTCGGATTTTTGCAACCGGCTTTAGATTTGCGCGGCCTTTTTATGTCCTGCGTTCGTCTGCCCTTGTGGCAGTGCGGCGCAGGGCATTTTTTATTGTTCGGAAAGAGGTGGCCTGATATGAGTTTACCAAAACGAAATAGTGCGGACGGGCGCTGTTACTGGATGAAGCCCGAGGTGCAGGAGGAACTGCAACCGCTCTTTGACCAGTGCATCCAGGATGCCATTGACGGGAGAATCACGCGGCTTGATTCTCTCTGGCCTCCGGTAGTGGTCAGCAGCGAAGGCGCGCCCTTTGAGGTGTGGCAACTGCTTCGGACATGGACCGAAGCGCAGCGGGCTGAGACCCTTGACGCGGAAAAGGCCATCGCCTTCAGCGAAAACCTGCGCCGCCAGAGCCGGTGGGGTGAAATTGACCACCATCTACTTGATATGCTGCAACGGGAGCTACAGGAGAAATATTTTATCGTGACAGGCAATGAAGATGACCACTTCTGGGATCGGGAGTATTCCCTAAAACCAGGTATCCGTGCAGAGCAGGTCCCGGAGCCGCTGCTGCGTTTCGCCTGCTATGTGGCGGTGAGCTATAAGGTATATGGTATGGACTTTCAGTATCTGGACGCCAATTACCTCTTTGGATTGGTGGAGAAAGTCCGTCCGGATATGGTGAAAAAGCTGAAAGAACATGGGACCGGCAGGTTGCCGCTCAACCTGCAAAAGCGGAAAACAGAGCACTTCACCGCATCGGCCAACGATGCCTTTGCTGTGATCCGTATTACTGCCAGGAACAGCACGGAGGAGTGCTGCCATGAAGTACTGAACTACCTGTGTGAGCTTCTGGAGCAGGAGGATTTTCCCCGCAGCTATGCGGTGGAGTTCAAAGGGCCGGAAAAGAGGTATCTTCCCATCACAGGACTGCCCAAAAAGGGAGTAAACCAGCTCTTTGCCTGTGCCGTGCAGTACCCCGGCCTCCACCCCCTGATGGAACGGTACGCCCGGCTTGCCATGCGGCAATATGAGCAGTACACCAATCTCAGCGATGAGCAGTGCGCGCTCCCCGGAAGTTTTGCCGTGTTCGCCCTGGGAATGCTGGGGCAAGAGTGGCAGCAGCTGGTATGGGATTATCTCGATCTCTGCGATGATGAGCACTCCCACTTACAGGAAAAATTCCTCCGGGAGTATGTGAAACAGTTCGGATTTACCGCCGATACCGTCCCTGTATTTGTCCGTGGGGTGCTGTCCATGCAGAACATGAAGTATTCCAAGGACTATACCGCGTGGATGGCAAATGCAGAAAGCCTGGGCGCTCTGCTGGAGGCAAAAATCCACCTGTCCGAGATCGTTCCAAGCGGTTTTTCCTCCGACGAGGATGATGACGAGGACGAGGAACCCGCTGAGGAAACAGAAGCCAGCCCGGAGGAAGTGCTGCAATACGCATGGGAAACGGTCTGCTATGTGATCTGGGGCAAAGCCAGCGCCAAGGGTGGTCAGAAAGTGGTGGAAGCAGCTTCGGAGGAAATGAAGGAACTTTACCGACAGATTTTTATTCCGATAACGGAGAACCTGGAAGGAAGTGGTGGCCTGCTATGAGTTTGCCGAAACGCGACGGCGTACAAGGTCGTTATTATTTGATCCAGAAACCAGATACGAACCCCGAAGTGCTGGAACACGCCGATCAGTGCATCCAGGATGTGTTGGATGGAACTGCAAAAGAAAACCATTCCGGCTATCCGGTGGTCGTTCGGAACCAAAGCGGAACGCCCTTTCTTCCCAGCCAGCTCCTGGAGCGGTATCTGTCCAAACTGCCTTTGAAGGGATTCCCCTATGAGGAAGCTGTTACATTCTGCGATGCC
>PPYE01662618.1_pt1 | contig 11788 bp, 6 predicted proteins | sample 1559881 | NCBI WGS metagenome assembly PPYE01 (sample SAMN08240022, study PRJNA423297) | Human gut metagenome, whole genome shotgun sequencing project.
GTGCAAAAAAATATTTGCATACACACTTTAAATATAATCTACCAGATATTTATGAACAATCTGTGAACACCACTTGAAATTTATGACAAAAGTACAAAATCCCCATCATTCCACATCATCATTCATCGCTCCACAACAAAAAAGCACTCACCCTCTCCCGGCGCCAACACCCAGAAAGCCGCCAGAGGCAGGTGGTATGCGTGGACGGCGGGCCTCTGCAGCGATGTGAGAAAATCTTAACGTTCCAAAGCCCCGGAGGACGGGACAGGCGAAGTGCCACACGCACTGAGCCTGAGGAGCGCTGAGCCGGGAATTTATAAAAAATTCCTGGCGAATCGCTCCGGTGCCCGTCCGCAGGGGCTTTGGAACGGTTAGATTTTCCACATCGCTGCAGCCGCCCGCCGTCCACGCATACCACCTGCCCCTGGCGGCTTTCGTCCGTTTCGCCACCCTCCATGAAACACTGTGCATTTTCCGGTTCTCAACTCCGATTTATTATGATAGAATAAATCATAAGACTGCCGTTCAGCTTTCTATATACTCTGAACCGCAGGAATTTTCTTGAACACTGGTACACCAATTACCAGAGCGTGTTTGGAAAGGAGACCACATTATGCCAACAGGCAATCAGGAATACATTCGCGACATGAACCGTTCTCTCGTACTGGAAGCGATCGTCAATCACGCCCCGATTTCCCGGGCGGATTTATCCAAAATGCTGCATCTGACCAAAGCCACGATCTCCAATATCGTACAGGAGCTGATCGACCGGGAACTTGTGCTGGAAGTCGGAAGCGGAGATGCGCCTATGGGACGCAAACCGATCCTTCTGACCTTTCACAATCGCTGCGGCTATGTAGTCTCCGTAGACTTTGGAGTAAAAAGAACGGCAATCATGACCAGCGATCCCCTGGGGCGCAGCTGCGAAGTTCATGAATATCCTTCCCAGACGAATCAGCCTTTGATGGAACATCTGATCGCTCTGCTTCATCAGACGATCAGCGCTCTTCCGGATTCTCCTTACGGAGTTCTTGGCATCAGTGTTGGTATTTACGGCGTTGTCTGCGACGATACGGTTCTCTTTACGCCTTATTACGACCTGAAATATTCCAACATCCGAAATCTGCTGGAGGAAGAATTTCATGTTCCGGTCATTGTGGAAAACGAAGCAAATCTTTCCGTGATCGGAGAAAGCGCCTTTGGTCAGGATTACAGAAATATGATCTTTCTGAATATCCACGAAGGTGTCGGTATGGGCATCCTGGTAAATGGACAGCTTTACAAAGGACAGAACGGATACGCCGGTGAATTCGGACATACCATCCTGTTTCCTGACGGACGTCCCTGCCCCTGCGGCAACAAGGGATGTCTGGAGCAATACATCTCCGAATCGGCTGTCCTTAAAGAATTCGCCAACGGTCACGGCAAATCCTCGGCAACCATTGACGAATTTCTCTGGGCCTGCAGCCAGGAAGACCCCTCAGCACAGAAAGCCCTGCATGATTTTATCCACTACACCGCGGTCAGCCTGAATACGATTCTGCACACCTTTAACCCGGATATCATCGTTCTTAACAGTTCCTTCACAAATTATATTCCGGGACTCCTGGATCAGATCACCGCATCCGTTCAGAACCGCCTGCGCTGGTATCTCCATGTGGTTCCTTCCCAGCTTCAGGATGTCTCCGTACTGCTGGGAGGCGTATGTATGTGCACCACCCGCTTTCTCGGAATCCGGGAACTGCATCTGCACCGTAACAGTTCAGCCCAGGTCTGCGCACATACTGCGCAGACTGTAAGAACGTGATTCAGGAGTGCAAAATCCCATCGCCGAAGGCGATTTTAAATGGATTTTGCAGGTAACGGTTCAGCAATTTCAACACATTTTCTGCTTATACTATAACCATAAAATAATTCAAGCCAACATTATTTTATAACAATTTTCTTTTTCATATTGCCGATGAAAATCGGCTCTCCTTCCTTTAAATAATAAAAAACAAAAAAACCAGAGTTGCTGCTGGTTTTTTTGTTTGTCTTTTTTTCGTATTCTCTTGTTTTTTACAAATATATTGTTCTGTCGAATATCCGTTTTTTATCCGTTCTTCTGATTCTGCAAAACATCGGAAAGTCTGGCGAAATCTGCCAGTTCCAGAGTCTCGCCCCGAACAGTCAGCGGAAATCCGCAGGCAGTGATCGCATGCTCGATCTCTTCCTTGGTGAAATCCAGCGTTCCGCTGTTCTTCAAACCATTCGCCAGGGTCTTTCTCCGCTGATTAAAGGACGCGCGGATCAGCGCGAACATCAGCTTTTCATCGGCAACTTCCACCGGAAGCGAAGCGTGCCTGGTCAGACGGATCACAGCGCTTCCCACTTTCGGCCTTGGCATAAAACAGTTCGGCGGCACATTTGCCACAATGTATGGATCCGCATAATACTGAACCGCCAAAGACAGCGCGCCGTAATCTTTGCTTCCCGGTCCTGTCTGCATCCGGTCGGCCACTTCCTTCTGCACCATAACCGTGACAGATTCCAGCGGCACATGGTTTTCAAACAGGCTCATGATGATCGGTGTTGTAATATAGTACGGAAGATTCGCAACGACCTTGATCGGGCGTCCATTGTTTTTCTCCTCCGCCAGACGGTTCAGATCCACCTTCAGAATATCTTCATTCAGCACCGTAACATTTTCATAATCCGACAGCGTATCCGCCAGGATCGGGATCAGATTCTTGTCGATCTCCACCGCACAGACCTCTCTCGCCGCATAGGCAAGATACTGGGTTAGGGTTCCGATCCCCGGACCGATCTCCACAACAAAATCATCCGGGCCGATCTGCGCAGCCGCAACGATCTTATCCAGTACATGGGTGTCGATCAGGAAATTCTGTCCATATTTCTTTTGAAATACAAAGCCGTACTTCTGCAGTACGGCTATCGTATTTTTCGGCTCTCCAAGCCAGGGTTTTATTTTTTCCATAAGCTTCTCTTTCTGCTAATCAAAAATCAAAATCCTTTTCGTAGAGGATGACACGGTCATCGGAATCTCTGTGCTTACGGGATACTTTACGTCCCAGCTTTCTTGTTCCTTTTTCCGCGTGGGCAATTGCCTTATCCACCATATCCTTTACATTGGTGATCGTCATCGGCTCTCCCTCTTTCTGGTTGTCACCGATCTGTGTATACAGGGCAAGCACGCCCATCTCATCCATCTTGTATCCGTTTTCGCGGGCATAGGTTCTCGCGAATGTTACCAGCTCATCGTTGGTAAACACCGGAATGGAAATAACAGTCTCAAATTTCTTTGCAAACTCCGGATAATTATGGAACATTCCTCTCATACTGGTCTTTTCGTCTTCGATGATCAGTATCAGACTGTCTGTCCGGAAATCCATCGCCTTGGAAAGTTTTTCTATTGTCTCCGGATACATCAGTCCTGCTCTTTCGATCAGAAGGAACCCTCCAGCCAGCTTAGCAACCACCTGCGCCGGATCTTTCCGGTTCAATTCCGCCGCATCCAGACGTGCCATCTTCGTTGCAGGAATCTTCAGATCCACGCAGATGGCACGAACCAGTCCTTCCGACAGACGGGTCTTTCCTGTTCCATAACCGCCCATGATCGCGATGTTTCCATGACGGGACGTGCGGTCACCGGCGTAATGGTATACTCCATGCATTGCGTCGAGGATCTGCTGATCCATTCCCGGAACCTTTGCAAAGTATGTAAACAGCGCTTTCTGCTCATCATTCAGCTTCTCCGGCTGTGTATCATTCAGGATCCGCATCCTGCGCTCTTCCGGCGTCTCTTCCCGCAGAACCTCTTCGATGGACATCGGCACAGTCTCTTCTTTTCTCACATCCGAAGGCATCTCAATGGTTCGGTCCGCAGTATTTTCCACTGTCATGACCTTTGTGGCGTCTTTGGCTGCTTCCTGTGACGGTTCCTGAGGAATCTCCATATCCAGATCTTCCGGCTGTACGATCACAGGTTCCGGAATCTCCATGGTCTTTTCCAGATCTTCCAGACGGCGGATCGGAGATTCTTCTTTCTCAGACTCTGCAACGTCATCCTGCTCCACCGTCTCCGGCTGTTTTTCCAGCGGCTCTTCCGGCTTCTTCACAGGCTCCGCTGTCTGTGATTCCTCCACAGTTTTTTCTGCCAAAGACTCTTCCGTCTGCTCCTCTTCCAGTGCCTTTTCCAGTACACTGTCATGTGCAATCTCATCCGACAGGCTTGCTGCCGTCTCCTGGAACAGCGCATCCAGATCCAGATCATCTGCCGAACTGGTTTCCTCCGGTTTCTCAGCTGTTTCCGCTTCTTCTTCCTTCACCGCTTCTGCCTTCGGCGTTTCCTTCTTCACCGTTTCCGGTCTTGTCAGGATCGTCTTGTCCGCATCCGGCTGGGGAGCAACTTCCACGTCCATATTCTCCGGTTCCAGTTCTCTGACATCGTAATCTTCCTCACGATTTTCTTCCGGTTCGGATACTTCCTGTTCCGCCTGGGCGGTCTTCTTTACATCCGGAAATACATTGCGGATGCTTTTGATCAGCTCATTGTGCAGATCCACCGTATTTCCAAGAAATGTCGGCGCTGTATAAGACGGTGCCGGCTCCGCTTTTTTGCCCGCCTCAGTTTCGCGGGCCGCAGCCATCTCCTGGGCTCCCGCATCCTGGGTAATCGCCGCGCCTGCCTGATCCATACGATTCAGGAGGCTTCCCACCTCTTTCTCACTGCTCGCAGCTCCGCCATTCTCATACTTGCTTTTCTGAGACGGGGTAAGAGGCTCATATTTCATCTTCAGTTCCAGAGCTTTTGTGACATATTTACCTTCGCTGAACCACAGTTCCAGTTCATCACAGATATCAACACACTGCCTGATCTGACCGTTTTTGCTGTACAAAAGCGCCAGTTCATAATTCCAGCGTTCTGTAAACTCTGCTTCCTTATATGCTTCCAGCACCTCGATCTGCTCATCCAGCGGTGCCTGCTGTCCTCTCAGGATTTTATAACGGAGTAAATATCTGGAAGTATCATGAGGTGCCGCAGAGACGAACTCTTCATAATATTCCTCTGCACTCTCAAAATCCTGCATCTTCACAGACACTTCCACCAGGCGGTACAAAATCCCCTTACCGATAGAAGAACGGTCATATGCCAGCAGAAGAATATCATTCGCTTCCGGATACATCTTGTTGGCCTCATAAACATCCGCCACCATCGACAGGGTTCGTATACTTTTGACACGACGCCAGTCCACAGATTCTACAATCTCCAGGGCGCCCTTATAGTCCTCTTTATTCGCAAGACTGGTCAGCTGCTCCAGCTTGCTTTGATATTCTGCTTTATCCAATGTTTTCACCTCATATGCTTCAGTTTGATCAACATTATAGACAGAATTAAGTGTATCACACTCCCTTGGGAATGTCAAAAAATTTGTGGGAGGCTCTTCGGGAAGAAACGGACGAAAGCCAGAACCCGGCGCAGGATCAGCAGAGCCCTTGCAATGTCGGGCGGCTCCGGGACTGCCGCGCCCAAGGGCGGGCGGATACAAGATGGACCGCGGACGTGCGTGTATGGCGGGCATCTGCAAAAATATGAGAAAATCTTAACGTTCAGAAGCCCCGTAGGACGGGACAGGCGAAGTGCTTTTCGCACTGAGCCTGAGGAGCGCTGAGCCGGGAATTTATAAAAAATTCCTGGCGAATCGCTCCGGCGTCCACCCGGAGGGGGTTCTGAACGTTTAGATTTTCCGTATCTTTGCAGCCGCCCGCCGTACACGCACGTCCGCGGTCCGTCTTGTTTCCGCCCGCCCTGAGGCGCGGCAGTCCCGGAGCCACCCGATGCGCATGGACTCTGCTGGCCCTGCGCCGGGTTCGTCCGCATTCATAAAAACTTATTTCACCGTTATTCTGTCAAGATGCCAGATTTCGTCCACATACTGCTGGATCGTACGGTCAGAAGTGAATTTTCCGGAATGTGCCACATTCAGGATCGCGCTTCTCGCCCAGCTCTCGGTATCGCGGTATTTATCTTCGACCCGCTCCTGAGCCGCTGCGTATGCCTTGAAGTCTGCCAGAATAAAGTACATATCCGGGCGCGGAGCATTTTTCGCGGTCAGCAGGGAATCGTACAGGTCACGGAACATATTGGTGTCTCCCTTGGAGAATTTTCCGCTGATCAGGTCCATCATAACTTTGTGGATATCCGGATCGTTGATGAAGTAACGCATCGGATCGTAATTGCAGTTTTTCTCATAGTTGATGACATCATCTGCAGAAAGTCCGAAGATGAATGCATTTTCTTCTCCTACTTCCTCTACGATCTCCACGTTCGCACCGTCCATGGTTCCCAGGGTCAGCGCGCCGTTGAGCATAAACTTCATATTTCCGGTTCCTGAAGCCTCTTTGCTGGCTGTGGAGATCTGCTCGGAAACATCCGCTGCCGCAAAGATCATCTCCGCGTTGCTTACGCAGTAGTCTTCAATAAATACGACCTTGATCTTTCCGCGGATCACCGGATCATTGTTCACAACATCCGCCACGGAGTTGATCAGATGGATGATCGCTTTTGCTCTCTCATAACCTGCGGATGCCTTTGCTCCGAAGATGAATGTTCTCGGATAGAACGGCATATCCGGATTCTGCTGCAGCTTCTCGTACAGATACATGATGTGCAGGATGTTCATAAACTGTCTCTTGTACTCATGCAGACGTTTTACCTGTACATCGAAGATGGAATTCGGATCCACATCGATTCCGTTGTGTTCTTTGATATATTTTGCAAGACGCAGTTTGTTCTTATATTTAATCTCCATGAACTCCTGCTGTGCCTGACGGTCATCCGCATAGGAAGCCAGCTGTTCGATCTTCGGAAGGTCGGTGATCCAGCCTTTGCCCACATGCTCGGTTACCCAGTCTGCCAGCAGCGGGTTTCCGTGAAGAAGGAAACGTCTCTGGGTGATACCGTTGGTCTTGTTGTTGAACTTCTGCGGCATCATCTCATAAAAGTCTTTCAGCTCGCGTCTCTCCAGGATCTGAGTATGAAGACGTGCAACACCGTTGACAGAATAGCCGCCGACGATCGCCAGACGTGCCATATGCACCTGTCCGTCGTAGATAATCGCCATCTGGCGTACTTTTTCTTCATTGCCCGGATACTGCTCGCGCACCTGGATCAGGAAGCGGCGATTGATCTCCTCCACAATCTGATAAATACGCGGAAGCAGTCTGGAGAACAGGTCTACCGGCCATTTTTCCAGCGCCTCGGACATGATCGTATGGTTGGTGTATGCACAGGTTTTGGTGGTAACATCCCATGCCTCATCCCATCCAAGGCCTTCCTCATCCATCAGGATACGCATCAGCTCCGGAACGGCTACGGTCGGATGGGTATCGTTCAGCTGAAACGTTACCTTCTCATACAGTTTGCGCACATCGTCATGTTTTCTCTTATAACGTGCCACTGCACGCTGTACACTTGCGGAGATGAAGAAATACTGCTGTTTCAGACGCAGTTCTTTTCCTGCATAGTGATTATCATTGGGATAAAGAACCTCAACAATGGTACGTGCCAGATTTTCCTGCTCCACCGCCTTGTAGTAATCGCCCTTATCGAAGGAATCCAGGGAAAAATCATCGATCGCCTGAGCATCCCAGATCATCAGGGTATTTACCACATTGTTGTCATATCCTACAATCGGCAGGTCGTACGGGATCGCACGGACGGTCTGCGCACCCTCCTGACGGAAGTTGGTGCGCTGTGCAGCCTCGTCATAGTACATCTGTACATGTCCGCCGAATTTTACTTCCTTTGCATATTCCGGACGGCGCAGTTCAAAAGGATATCCGTCTTTCAGCCAGTTGTCCGGCACTTCGATCTGACATCCCTGATCGTCGATCTCCTGTTTGAACATACCGTAACGGTAACGGATTCCGCAGCCATAAGCCGGATAACCGAGAGTCGCCAGAGAGTCCAGGAAACATGCAGCCAGTCGTCCAAGTCCTCCGTTTCCAAGAGCCGGGTCTCTCTCCTGATCTTCCAGAACGTTCAGATCAAATCCCATCTCGTCCAGCGCTTCCTTCACCTCGTTGTATGCGGTGAGGTTGATCAGGTTATTTCCAAGCGCACGTCCCATCAGGAACTCCATAGACATGTAATAAACCATCTTTGGATCTTCTTCATCCATCGCATTCTGTGTTTTCAGCCAGTTATCCATGATCACGTCTTTGACTGCGTAGCAGACTGCCTGATACACTTCCTGCTCATTGGCCTTGTCGATGGTTTTGCGATACAGCTTTTTAACATTTTCCTCGACACTCTGCTTGAATGCTTCCTTTTTAAACTGGGTATCTAACATCTGTGTCCTCCTTTTCCGGCCTGTTATGCTGCCTCCTTCATCCTGTTTGTCCCTTGCCGGTCCTTCCCTTTTTCAGTTTTGTCTAAAAATATTTCAGCTTAAACGCTCTACAGACAGGACAACATGCTCGGAGTTGATGTTCCACTCCTTCTCATATCCTGCTGTCTGTCCGATCGTAACCTCGTCTGCGAGGACTTCGGACTGGATCTGCCCGCCGTACTGGCGGAAGATTTCAATAATACGCTCATTATCCTTCACACCGATTCTGATCCGGTCCATGACCTCAAAGCCGGCTTCCTTACGCATGGTCTGAATCTTGCTGATCAGCTCACGCACAAAGCCTTCTTCAATCAGTTCCGGCGTCAGGTTGGTGTCCAGCACTACTGTGATCACATTGTCAGACTCGGAAACATAGCCCTCCATCTGAGCGGTATCGATCAACAGATCCTCCTCTAATAATACGATTTCCTGACTGTCAATGTCAAGCTTTAGTTCGCCTGTGGACTTCAGCTCCTGCATTGCGCTGTTGCCGTCCAGTTCAGACAGAACGGTCTTGATTTTGTTGAGCAGTTTTCCGTATTTCGGTCCTACGGTGCGCATCTGCGGCTTGAAGGTATAAGAGATAAACGCCGCGATATCGTCGGTGAACGCTACCTCTTTCACATTCAGCTCATCCGCGATGATCTCTTTATAGAATTCATCCAGGACAAACTCGCTCTTTACAAACATCTTTCCGATCGGCTGACGGTTTTTGATGTTTGCAGTGTTGCGGCAGGCACGTCCCATAACGACAACCTCCAGCAGATCTGCCATATCCTCTTCCAGCTTCTGATCGATCCATTCGGTCTTCACTTCCGGATAGTCGCACAGGTGAATGCTTTCCGGCGCGGAATCGTCGATGCTCTTCACCAGGTTCTGATAGATGTCTTCTGTCATAAACGGGATCATCGGGGCAGCAGCCTTGCTGACCTCCACCAGTGCGGTGTACAGGGTCATGTAAGCGTTGATCTTATCCTGCTCCATTCCTTTTGCCCAGAATCGCTCACGGGAGCGGCGCACATACCAGTTGCTCATGTCATCCACAAAGGACTGAAGCGCTTTTGCCGCCTCCGGGATCCGGTAGTTTTCCAGATTGCTGTCCACCGCCTGGATCGTGGATTCCAGTCTGGAAAGCAGCCATTTATCCATTACGGACAGTTTGTCGTAGTCCAGTGTATATTTTGTCGCGTCGAACTGGTCAATATTCGCATACAGAACGAAGAACGCATAGGTATTCCACAGCGTACCCATGAATTTTCTCTGTCCTTCCACTACGGTCTTTCCGGCGAAACGGGACGGCAGCCACGGTGCGCTGCTGGAATAGAAGTACCAGCGGATCGCGTCTGCGCCGTAGGTCTGCAGCGCGTCGAACGGGTCAACGGCATTTCCTTTGGATTTGCTCATCTTCTGTCCGTTTTCGTCCTGAACCAGACCGAGGACAAGAACGTTCTCGTACGGCGCCTTGTCAAACAGCAGCGTGGAAATTGCCAGCAGAGAGTAGAACCATCCGCGGGTCTGATCCACCGCCTCGGAGATGAACTGTGCCGGGAACTGCTGCTCGAACAGTTCTTTGTTTTCAAACGGATAGTGGTGCTGCGCAAACGGCATGGAACCGCTGTCGAACCAGCAGTCGATCACTTCCGGCACACGGTGCATTTCCTTGCCACAGTGCGGGCATTTGATCGTTACTTTATCAATATACGGACGGTGCAGTTCAATATCGTCCGGACAGTTGTCTGATTTTTCTTTCAGTTCCTCGATGCTGCCGATGCAGTCCTGATGGCCGCACTCACACTGCCATACCGGAAGCGGAGTACCCCAGTAACGGTTTCTGGAAAGTCCCCAGTCCTGAACATTCTCCAGCCAGTCGCCGAAGCGTCCTTTTCCGATGCTCTCCGGAATCCAGTTGACTGTGTTGTTGTTGCGGATCAGATCCTCTTTTACCGCAGTCATCTTGATGAACCAGGTCTCACGCGCGTAATAGATCAGCGGAGTGTCACATCTCCAGCAGTGCGGATAGCTGTGCTCAAACAGCGGCGCCTCAAACAGAAGTCCGGCTTCTTCCAGAGCGATCAGGATCGCTTTGTCCGCTTTCTTGCAGAACTCGCCTGCCCACGGAGTGTCCTCCGTCATCTCACCTTTTTCATTTACCATCTGTACAAACGGCAGATCGTAACGGCGTCCCACCTGGGAGTCGTCCTCACCAAATGCAGGCGCAATATGAACGACACCGGTACCGTCGGTCAGGGTAACGTAATCCGCGCAGGTCACATAGTATGCCTTCTTGCCGTTCAGGCGGCCCTGGGCATACGGAAACAACGGCTCATACTCTTTGTATTCCAGATCCGTACCTTTGTATGTCTCCAGAACCTCATACGCCTTCTCGCCTTCCCCTGCAAGCTTTCCGAGAACCGTATCCAGGAGCGCCTCCGCCATATAATACACATGACCGTCAGCGGCTTTTACCTTCACATACGTCTCCTGCGGATTCACACACAGCGCCACGTTGGACGGCAGTGTCCACGGAGTCGTGGTCCATGCCAGGATATAGGCATCCTCATCTTTTACCCGGAAGCGGACAACGGCAGAGCGCTCTTTCACATCCTTGTAGCCCTGTGCCACCTCATGGGAAGACAGCGGCGTACCGCAGCGCGGGCAGTACGGAACGATCTTGTGTCCCTTGTACAGCAGACCCTTCTTCCAGATCTCCTTCAGCGCCCACCACTCGGATTCGATAAAGTCATTGTGGTAAGTGACATACGGATCTTTCATATCCGCCCAGAAACCAACGGTATGGGAGAAATCTTCCCACATTCCCTCATATTTCCAGACACTTTCCTTACATTCCTCGATAAACGGCTCAACACCGTATTTTTCAATCTGCTCCTTGCCGTCGAGGCCAAGCTTCTTCTCAACCTCCAGCTCCACCGGAAGCCCGTGGGTATCCCATCCCGCCTTACGCGGAACCATATAGCCTTTCATGGTGCGGTAGCGCGGGATCATATCCTTGATCACGCGGGTCTCCACATGGCCGATATGCGGCTTGCCGTTGGCGGTCGGCGGTCCGTCATAAAACACATAAGACGGATTTCCTTCCCGCTGTTTCATACTCTTTTCAAAGATCTCATGTTCCTCCCAGAACTTCTCCGTCTGCTTTTCACGCTCGACAAAGTTCATATCAGCAGAAACTTTTCTGTACATGACAACGTCCTCCTTCATGATTTTCCTTTCGTCTTTTATTTCACAGGAAAGCAATTTCCTCTGAAGTCAAATACCCCGCAGCAAGCTACTGGGCAGCAAGCTTGCAGCGCAGCAAAGCTGCGGGGTATTTGACCCTCGCGGCAGTCACCAAATGGACATGCAAGCATGTCCGCTTGGCTCGTTGCCCGCGGGAA
>PPYE01047910.1_pt1 | contig 11785 bp, 9 predicted proteins | sample 1559881 | NCBI WGS metagenome assembly PPYE01 (sample SAMN08240022, study PRJNA423297) | Human gut metagenome, whole genome shotgun sequencing project.
GGCAGCATATTATTTAGCAGTAGATATCGGAGCATCCAGCGGACGTCACATCATTGGACATATGGAAAACGGAAAAATGGTTCTGGAAGAAATTTATCGTTTTGAGAATGGAATGGTAAAGAAAGACGGGGAACTCTGCTGGGAATTTGACCGTCTTTTCAAAGAGGTAGTAAATGGTCTGAAGAAATGTAAAGAAATCGGCAAGATTCCGGTAAGTATGGGTGTGGACACATGGGGTGTTGACTTTGTACTTTTGGACAAGGATGATAAAGTTCTTGGGAATACGGTAGGATATCGTGACCACCGTACAGAGGGAATGGATAAAGAAGTTTATAAGGCAATTTCCCTGAAAGATCTCTATGCAAGAACAGGTATCCAGAAAGCTGATTATAATACGATCTATCAGCTGATGGCAGTGAAAAAGAAACATCCGGAATATCTGGAACAGGCGGAGACACTTCTTCATGTGCCGGATTATTTCCATTTCCTTCTTACAGGACAGAAAACCTGTGAGTACACAGAAGCTACGACAGGACAGCTTGTAAGCCCGATTACCAAGGATTGGGATTATGAACTGATCGATATGCTCGGTTACCCGAGAAAAATGTTCCAGAAGCTGATCATGCCCGGAACTGGCATCGGACATTTGTCCGATAAGATTAAAGAAGAAGTAGGATTTGATCTGGAAGTAGTTGCGCCTGCAACACATGATACAGGATCTGCTGTACTGGCAGTTCCTGCAAATGATGATGACTTTATTTACATCAGTTCAGGAACATGGTCACTGATGGGTATTGAGAGAAAAGAAGCTGATTGTTCTGAGAAGAGCTGTGAGATGAATTTCACAAATGAAGGCGGTTATGCAGGCCGTTTCCGTTATCTGAAGAATATCATGGGACTCTGGATGATCCAGTCTGTGCGTCATGAAGTAAATGATGCATACAGCTTTGCAGAAATCTGCGCAATGGCAGAGGAAGCAAAGGATTTCCCGTCAAGAGTAGACGCAAATGATGAGTGTTTCCTTTCTCCTGACAATATGACAGAGGAAGTTAAGGATTACTGCCGCAGAACAGGACAGAAGGTTCCGGAAACTCTGGGAGAGATTGCAACAGTTATCTACACAAGTCTTGCGGAATGCTATGCAAAGACAGCAAAAGAGCTGGAAGAGATGACAGGCAGGACTTACAGCCGTATTCATATCGTGGGCGGCGGTTCCAACGCAGGATATCTCAATGAGCTGACTGCAAAGGCAACAAAGAAAGAAATCCATGCAGGTCCAGGAGAGGCAACTGCAATCGGAAATATCACAGCACAGATGCTGAAAGCAGAAGAGTTTAAAACCATTGAAGAGGCTCGTACTATCATTCATGAATCCTTTGGTGTAAAAGTTTATAAATAATAAAAGGGGAACAGGGCATTGGCTCTGTTCCTTTTGTGTTACTGTTCACTCCGTTCACACAGTAACGAAACAGGGACTGTTACGAGTCAACGGCGAGGGAATATGTTGACTATCATGGGGTTTCAAAGTATAATGATGGCTGGTGAATTGGGCGGAAATACAGGGTGATTCATCAGAGGTAAGTGATTGATTTTAATAGATAAAGGCAGGTTATATATGAATACAATTAGTGTGGAAGAGCTGGAGAAGATTGATTCTTCTAAGATTACGATCGTGGATGTGCGACCGGCGGATCAGTACAGCAGGGGATCTTTCCCGGGGGCAGTGAATATTCCGCTGGATGAGTTTGAGGAAAGAATGGAGTCTGTGGACAGGGAGAAGATGGTGTATGTTCTCTGTCATACGGGGGACAGAAGCCGGGATTGTGTGGAGAAGCTGAGTGATGCAGGGTATGAGGCTGTGAATATTGAAGGTGGATATCGTGCGTATCTGAGACTTTCTCTGAGCCGTTTTATGGAGAATGATGCTAAGGAGCAGAAGGAACTGAAGACGAAAGAGATTGAGCACAGTATTATCAAGACGTTCAGAAAGACGGTCTGGAGACCGTTTACCAAGGCTTTGAATGAGTATCAGCTGATTCAGGAGGGAGATAAGATTGCTGTCTGTATTTCAGGTGGTAAGGATTCTATGCTGATGGCGAAGCTGCTTCAGGAGCTGAAGCGCCATGGGAAGATTCATTTTGAACTGGTGTTTTTGGTAATGAATCCGGGATATAATGCGGATAACTGGAAGATTATTCAGGATAATGCAGAGCTTCTGGGAATTCCTCTTACGGTTTTTGAAAGTGATATTTTTGATACAGTGGCAGAAATTGAGAACAATCCCTGTTATCTGTGTGCGAGAATGAGACGTGGTTATCTGTATTCTCATGCCAAGGAGCTGGGATGTAATAAGATTGCGTTGGGACATCATTTTGATGATGTGATCGAGACGATTCTCATGGGTATGCTGTACAGTGGTAAGGTGGAGACTATGATGCCGAAGCTGCACAGTCAGAATTTTGAGGGGATGGAATTGATCCGCCCTATGTATCTGATCAAGGAATCTGCAATCAAGGCATGGAGAGATACCAATGGACTGCATTTCATTCAGTGTGCATGCCGTTTTACTGAGAACTGTGTAAGCTGTGGAGGCGGACGTGGTTCCAAGCGTGATGAGATGAAAGAGCTGGTTGCGCAGTTTAGAAATACAAGCAGTGTGATCGAGACGAATATCTTTAACAGTGTGCGGGATATTAATCTTCGTACTGTTATGGGATATCATAAAGATGGAGAATACTATAATTTCCTGGATGACTATGATCAGCGTGGAAATAAGGGCGCTGATAAGGAAAAAGAATGATAACAGCAAAATCTTCATTTGTGGAAGAGAAATACACTGCTCAGTATTATAGTGGGAACGGTTGTCTGTATGTTTCTGGTGCAGGTGGTGTTCTAAAAGGAGGAATCCATGACCTTACAGGAGATTCTTGAAAGTGTAAAAAGTGGTTCTGTATCTGTGGAGGAGGCAGAGAGAATCCTTAAGAAAGAAAGTTATGAAGAAATGGGATATGCGAAGCTAGATACAAGCCGAAAGGCAAGAACCGGTTTCGCAGAAGTAATCTACTGCAGTAATAAGGCAGATGAACATCTTCTGAATATTTTTGAAAGATTATACAGAGAAGACGGTGAGGTATTCGGAACCAGAGCTTCCCAACATCAGTATGAACTGGTGAAGGAGAAGTTTCCGGAAACAGAATATGATCCGATCTCGCGTATCTTAAAGGTTGAAAAGAAAGATAAGAAGCGTATTGGTAAGATTGCGGTGTGTTCAGCAGGAACTGCAGATATTCCGGTTGCTGAGGAAGCTGCACAGACAGCGGAATATTTTGGCACAAATGTTGAACGGATTTATGATGTGGGAGTCAGCGGAATGCATCGTTTATTCTCCAGACTGGAGACAATCCAGAGTGCGAACTGTGTAATTGCAGTTGCGGGAATGGAGGGAGCTCTTGCCAGTGTGATGGGCGGTCTGGTGAGCAGACCGGTGATCGCAGTACCGACTTCTGTGGGTTATGGTGCAAGTATGCATGGTCTTTCGGCACTTCTTACCATGATCAATTCCTGTGCGAATGGGATTGCTGTGGTGAATATTGATAACGGCTACGGTGCCGGCTATCTGGCAACGCAGATCAACCGTCTGGCAGCAGGTACAGATGAGAAAGGAAATTGATTATGGGAAAAACATTATATCTGGAATGTTATTCAGGGATAAGTGGTGATATGACGGTTGCGGCTCTTCTTGATCTGGGAGCTGACCGCTCAGTGCTGGACAGGGTGCTGAAGAGTCTTAAGGTATCAGGATTTGAGACAAAGATCAGTAGAGTTGTGAAGTCCGGAATAGATGCATGTGATTTTGATGTTGTGCTGGATAAAGATCATGAAAATCATGACCATGATATGGAATATCTGCATGGACATCATCATGAAGGTCATGAGCGCAATCACGCCCATGGCACAGGAACAGTGCAAGACCATCACCATCACGAACACCGTGGAATAAAAGAAATTACCTGTATTATAGAGCATAGTGCAATGACTGAGAATGCAAAGAAGATTGCATTGCGTATATTTGAAATTCTTGCAGAGGCAGAGAGTAAAGCACACAATGTTCCTGTGGATCAGGTGCATTTTCATGAGGTGGGAGCAGTGGACTCTATTGTGGATATTGTGTCTGTGGCAGTCTGTCTGGATGATCTGGATGTTACAGAGGTGATCGTTCCTGTTCTCTGCGAGGGACGGGGAACTGTCCGTTGTCAGCATGGCATCCTGCCAATCCCGGTTCCGGCAGTTGCAAATATAGTAAGTGCCAACCATTTACATCTGAAAATGACAGAGGTAGAGGGTGAGCTTGTAACGCCTACAGGTGCAGCGATAGTGGCAGCAGTGAAAACAAAAGATAAACTTCCGGAAACATTTGAAATCCAGAAGATTGGAATCGGCGCAGGTAAACGCCAGTATGAGTGTCCGGGAATCCTAAGGGCAATGATTATCTCACAGAGCGCAGAAACAGATGAAGAAAAGGCTCAGACAGAAGAATTCAAAAACCCGGAAATCAGAAATAATCCGAAAGCTGAAAATCAGGAAACCAAAGATACGATTATCAAGATGGAGACAAACATTGATGACTGCAGTGGAGAAGTTCTGGGATTTGTCATGGAGCGTCTAATGAAAGCCGGTGCCAGAGATGTGCATTATGTGCCTGTTTTTATGAAAAAAAACAGACCTGCATGGGTTCTGAATGTGATCTGTAAGGAAGAAGATATGGAAACGCTTCAGAATATTATTTTTGAAGAAACTACTACGATTGGAATTCGTTATAGCAGAATGGAACGTACGATTCTTCCCAGAGAAACGAGAACCCTTCCGACTCCATGGGGAGAAGTTCTGGCAAAGGTATGCACTTTGAATGGAAAAGAGCAGCTTTATCCGGAATATGAGAGTGTTGCACAGCTGAGCAGAGAAAAAGAGATCCCATTTGCAGAAATTTACCGTTATATTGTTTTGGCAAATAAAGATAAAGAATAACAATGTAAAAGAAAACAGTCACATACTTGAGTGAATATCTCAACATTCATCAGATGTATGTGACTGTTTCTTTTTATTATTTTTATGAGGTGACTTCTGGTTCAGTTCTATCTGCTACCTGGTACTTTTTGCAATTCAGGCAGGGAAAGTTGTCTGATTCGGTTAAATTACAGAGTACTTACACCGTCATCATCATAACGGTCATATTCAGCTCCCTCATATCCGATCATGCGGATCGTAGCCGGATCGATATCCTTTACTGTCTGCGCAACATCAGCAACCGGGATTGCTTTTCCTTTGCGAATAAACAGTGGAACTTCATTCAGGGCAACTTCTACATAGTGATGTCCTTTTTCAAGAATCTCCTGAGAAATTGTTCCGTCAGGCAGGAATTTTACGAACATCATTTCTTCCGGCAGATATACATAGCGGCCTTTTGCATTCTGTGTGTAAACTGGTGCAATCATGATTTCGTTTCCAAGGAGAAGCTGGTCCTCTACCTGAGTTGCGAATGCATCGTCTGTGTAGTCAAATGCCAGCGGACGGAACATCATGTCGTCGTTTAATGCTGCTTTCATGTATTCACTGTACAGATATGGAACAAGGCGATATCTGACACCGATCACATGGCGGAAGTCTTCGATATTTTCAAACTGGTAAGCTTCCTGTTCTCTGGTTCCCAGAGCGGAGTGGTTTCTCATAAGAGGTGTGAATACACCAAGTGCCAGCCAGCGCAGTACCAGGTCACGTGTGGTATCTGCACCGAAACCGCCCAGATCTGCACCTGTGTAAAGGAAACCGCACATATTCAGGGATGGAAGCATCTTTAAGTTCAGAAGGATGTGTGACCACCAGGATTTGTTGTCTCCCATCCAGATTCCGCCGTATCTGTGCATTCCCACATAGGAGGAACGGGAGAACATCAGGAAACGTTTGCCAGGTGCGATTTTTTCAAATGCTTCACCTGCTGCACGGGTCATGTTATAGCCAAACAGGTTATGTACCTTGTCGTGGCGGATCTTCTGACCGTTTACATTGTGATAGAAGCGTTTGTAATCTTCCGGATTATTTGCAAGTCCTTTTACCTTTGCGCCGAGAACGAATCCAGATGTTTCTTCCTTGTCCATGAAGTTGTCTTTGATGTATTCTTTTAATTCAGCAACGCCTTCCGGTGTACAGAACATTGCAGGTTCGTTCATGTCATTCCAGAAACCGTCGATTCCTTTGGAAATGAGACGTTCGTATTTCTGTCCGAACCATGCTCTGGCATCTGCGTTCAGGACATCCGGGAAATGAGTCCAGCCCGGCCATACAGCGGAAACGAAATCACTGCCGTCTTCACGTTTGCAGAAGTAGTTCTTCTCAACGCCTTCTTCATAAACATCATAGCCAGCTTCTACCTTGACACCTGCATCGATGATCGGGACAAGGTGGATGCCTTTTTCTTTCATTTCATTGACATAGGCCTCAAAGTCAGGAAAGTTTTCCTGATTGACTGTGAAATCTTTGTAGTCTTCCATGTAATCGATATCCATGTATACCATATCGATCGGAATATTGTTTTCACGATATCCGTCAGCGGCCTTTTTGAAATCGTCAGCAGTTGTATATCCCCAACGGCTCTGACCGAAACCAAATGCGAATTTAGGCGGGATATAGCTTCTTCCGATGATTTTACGGAACTGTTTTACGATATCGTAAGGGGTTTCACCCTCGATCACATACAGATAAAGACCTGCATCCTCACAGGTGATCTTTATCTGGGAAGAGAGTGTGTAACCGATATCAAACTTCAGTTTTCCGGGATAATCAACGAAGAGACCGAAAGTCTGCTTTCCGGAGATTACGAGGAAGTTGTGTGCTCCGTAGAGGGAGATTTTATCTTCTGTATGGTTTGGCTGGTCGGAACAGTTGCTTTCATAAACGTATCCACGTTTGTTGATTCCGCGGTTTGATTCGCCCAGACCATAGACAACATCGTTGTCATCCATGTCATAAGTAAAAGAGAAGCCGTTCTCTGTGGAGATAGTTCCGTATGCAGGAGTTCCCTCAGAAGCCGGGATAGAAGTTACGATGGCATCGGTTTCAAATGGGGTTCCGTAAGTATATTTCTGAATCATTTTGTCATGTCCTCCTTAGGTTGAAAATGGTCAAGCGGATAAAATCATCCGCTTTGCTACGCGGCGCTACACCGAATAACTGAAACGCTTAAGTACTGTTAGAAAATACACAGGTGTGTTCCTTGATTTCATATTTACAATAATAGAGGTTTGGGTGAGGAAATGCTACTGAAATTATGACAAATTTATACGTTATTTTGACTTTTGCTCAAACTGTGAAGTAGTGATATGGGTATGGCAAGCAGTGGAGCGGCTGATCGTATCTGTTTGCGCTGTTAACTTATTGTGCTTTAATGCTTTATCTTAATAGAATTTTTCTGTACATACGGTGAAAAAAGTGCTAAACTGTTATTATTACACGAAAGAAAGGTTTATTTAACATGCTTCAGACAATTGAATCCATCAATAACGTCGTAAATAATTTTATCTGGGGTGTCCCGGCTATGATCTGTATTATCGGCGTAGGGCTTTACCTGAGCCTGCGGACCGGTTTTGTCCAGATCCGCAAATTCCCGTATGCGCTTAAAACCACACTGGGAAGAATTTTTAAGAAAAAAGAGGCCTCTGACGGTTCCATGACACCTTTCCAGGCAGTCTGTACTGCGTTGGCAGGTACAGTAGGTACTGGAAATATCGCCGGTGTTGCCGGAGCTATCGCCATCGGCGGACCGGGAGCTGTATTCTGGATGTGGGTTTCCGCGCTCCTTGGAATGTGCACGAAATTTACAGAGGTTACCCTTGCAGTACATTTCCGTGAGAGAAACAGACATGGAGATTATGTAGGCGGACCTATGTATTATATTAAGAACGGATTGGGAAAGAATTGGAGATTTCTTGCAGTTCTTTATTCTGCATTCGGTGTACTGACTGTATTTGGAACAGGTAATGCTACTCAGGTAAATACCATTACAACAGCAATTGACACAGCTCTTATTAACTTTAATGTGATCTCAGAGTCTTCCACAGGCAGACTGAATCTGATCCTTGGAATTGTGATCACGCTGCTGGTTGGTATGGTACTGCTGGGCGGTATCAAGCGAATCGGAAGTGTTTCCGAGAAGTTGGTGCCCTTTATGGCATTGTTTTATATTGTACTTGCATTGGGTGTTGTGATCTTAAATATCGGAAGAGTTCCGGCAGTTTTCCATGATATTGTTTATGGAGCCTTTAATCCGTCAGCAGTGACAGGCGGTGTGATCGGAAGCTTTTTCCTCAGTATGAAAAAGGGTGTTTCCAGAGGTATTTTCTCCAATGAAGCCGGACTTGGTACAGGGTCTATCGCTCATGCATGTGCAGATACAAGCAAGCCTGTAAAACAGGGTATGTTTGGTATCTTTGAGGTATTTGCAGATACGATCGTGATCTGTACTCTGACAGCACTTGTGATTCTTGTAAGCGGCGTGCCGGTAAATTACGGTGCTGCGGCAGGTGCAGAACTTACAATTTCCGGATTTACTTCTACATACGGAGGCTGGGTTTCCATCTTTACTGCAGTTGCCATGTGCTGCTTTGCATTCTCAACGATTATCGGATGGGGACTTTACGGAGCTCGCTGCATTGAATTCTTATTCTCTGCAAAAGTTATCCGCCCATTTATGATCGCATATTCATTAGTGGCAATCCTTGGTGCAACTGTAGATCTGGGACTTCTCTGGAGCATTGCTGAGACATTCAACGGTCTTATGGCAATCCCCAACTTAATTGGTGTATTCCTGCTTTCAGGAACCGTCATTACACTTACAAAAGAGTATTTCGCACAGAAATGATAAAAACAGTCTGGAGAGTTTTCTTCAGGCTGTTTATTAGTTTACCTGATGCTTGATGTTAGGTTATTGTTCAAACCCTTGCATAGGGCATTAGTAAAAATGACGAATTTTAAATTTTTTTATTGATGTTATGTACTGTTTTTTATCCGTCATTTTTATTTTATCCACAACCACCCGGATTTGCTTTTTTGCGGCTTTTCCCTTATAATGTGTATATAGATTTCAACGATTTCAGGAGGGAAGTGAGTGGACATTGAACTTATTCTATTCACTTCCCTTTTGTATTTCATCAGGAGAAAGCAGGTATAGAATATTTTTACCATAAAAATGTGATGATCCAACTATGATCTGACAGAAAAATAACAGATTAAAATATAAATCAGCTGTTCTTTAAGTGAAAATGTTTTCAGTACTTCGTTCTTCCATACATCTTCAGGATAAACATCGCCCAGATAAGTATCCCGTCCACAGTACAGTCCATAAAGAAGCAGCCTTTTTCCCTCTCGGACAGCCTCCGGTTCCATGATTAGTCCCCAGCGAAGCTGATCCATCAGATGAAGATAAAGAGACACACATAAAACCAGATTGCTGTTTCTGTTTCGCGATAGAAGTATTCCTTCCAGCTCAGAAGCTTTCTTAAAACTAATATTGTATGCATGAAAAAGAATCTCATGCTCTGTATAAAAATCCCACAGAGTTCCCGGGGTGATTCCATATCTGCCAGTACGAACAAGAACCTGAAACTGTCTCGGACCACAGGCAGCTGTCTGTTTCATCAGGGCATGTTTTACTGCCATACGGACTGCCCTGCCAATCAGCTCTCCAAGCTTGGAATGTCCGGAGGCATCGGTAAGTGTCAGCTCTCCCTCCATAGCCGAGGCAATCACCATTCCGTCAGTACCAGAACCTGTCGCGATTTCTTCTGAATAACAGCTTCCAAGTAAGAGATGTGAAATGGCCGCTGCTTTTGCCTCCGAAGCAATCATCATTGAGCGGACCATGGCTGCCTCTGTAACATTCTGATTGATATAGATAAAAACATTGATCGTACCGGGTGGCAGCATCTCGTAAGCGCCGTTTCTTTCATAGTAAGAAGAAGGATCTCCCGGACACATTCCGTTTGAATCAATTCCCCCTGTAACAGCAGCAGTCACGGATAACTCCTGATAACAGATTTTCTCAACAGCACACAGTTCAGTCCATGCCGCTGTGCTGAGTGCGGTTGCTGTCTGCGGATCAATTCCCAGCTCTTTTGTATGAATGTTCAGGTCTTCCTCATAGGTGTTTCCAAGCATTTCACATTCATAGGCACCATTCATGCAGTTGATATTTAAAGCATGCGTGAGATGAGCAGTGATCCCGCCATTAAGAGGACTGGTGCTAAGAACCCTTGTTTTTCCCGGAAAAGAAAAAACAGTACATCCCTTCTTTTGAAAATAAGTAAAAGTATCATTCATAAATATTCCTCTTTTTTGTCTGTTCAATACAGATTTTGTTGTTATTAGGAAAAGTATTCTACTTTGAATCCTGACTGCTGGCAGTATCTGTCTACTTTAGAACCTTTATAACAGCGGATCGTAGCCGCTTTGTTGATGATCCATTCCCCGATAAATTCAGGATCATGGCGAATCTCCAGATACTGCAGGCGGTTACATCCATGAAAGATCCATTTTCCAAGGTATCTGACATTGGGCGGAATCACCACAGAGGTCAGATTACAGCACTTAAAAAAAGCACTCTCATCAAGAACTTCCAGCGAATCAGGCAGCTGCAGCGAATCCATTCCGCAGAAATAGAAAGCCTGCTTTCCGATAACCCTTAAATCCCCCCCCGGAAAAGAAATACAACTCAGTTTCTTACATTTATAAAAAGCCCTGTCATCGATTTCTTCCAGAGAGGCAGGGAAAACAACTTCCGTAAGAGTAGCGCATTCTGAAAAGGCATTCGGACCGATAAATGTCAGTTTGCTGTTCGGGGCGAACTCCAGACTGTTCAGTTTCCGGCCATTGTTAAATGCGTTTTTTGGAATACTGGTAAGGCTGGCGGGAATTTTGACTTTTTTCAGAGAAATGCAGTCTGAAAATACCCCTATGCCAAGTTTTTGCAGATGTTCAGGAAGCTCTATTCTGCTTAACCGGGAACATCCCTGAAAGGCTTTGTTTCCAATCTGTTCCATTTCATAGGGAAATACCACAGAACGAATATCAGGTCTGTTAAAAAAGGTTTCTGCTGAGATAGAGCGGCAGTTTTGTGGAAGTTCCATATTCTTCTCAATATACTGTCCGCAGTTACGACGCGTAAGTGTCAGAGAATTTGACATAAAAAAATACTCCTTTGCTGATAGACAATGTTGTTTTCTCTGCATGGGAGTAGTATGGACTATGATAAAAATAACAAGGTACCGATAACTGCTGGTGTTCTATATTCCTTAAAAGGAACAGAGAAAACATATGTAAGGATGATACTTCTGTAAAAAAGAGAACACTAAAGAAGATCACCCTTCCATTTCCTATTGCGTGTAGTTAATGGCGGCAGTTTATAGCAGGTATTCTGACTCACGCAGTAACGCCATGTCTCTCCTTCTCGCATAACGATGCAATGGATATGAGATATGGCTGCACGTATACAGCAGCACGACTGTTCAGGATTCTGACCTGATTCCCTCTTAGCTGAAAGTCCGACATTTCTATACCGTGACTGACAGAACTAAAAACCGGTAATTGTCAATGAATGTTCGATTAAATTGTATTATACACTTTTTTGGAGAAAAGACAACAAATTTTTTGAGGGGGGGGAGACAAAATCAGGGAGGGGACGCGCAGGGAAAGCGTTTCTTTTCTGTGCGCTGGTTATTGGATGTGTGGGGATTTGTAT
>PPYE01454616.1_pt1 | contig 11782 bp, 9 predicted proteins | sample 1559881 | NCBI WGS metagenome assembly PPYE01 (sample SAMN08240022, study PRJNA423297) | Human gut metagenome, whole genome shotgun sequencing project.
CTTACGGCGTACAGGCTGCCGTCATCGAACAGAAGTGATTGACACAGCGCTGCTTTTCCAGTAAGATAGACAACGGTTTCCCCGGCGGAGCTGCCGCCGGGGAAACCGCCGTGTCCAGACTAACGACAGGCGGTACATACCATGACGACTTTTTCCGAACAGTTCCCCATTGTCTTTCAGGCGCTGAATATTGGCTTTGTGCAGACGCTCAAGCTGTTTTTTGTGACGCTCATCGGCGCGATCCCGCTGGGCCTGATCATTTCCTTCGGCTCTATGAGCAACTGGGCGCCGCTTGGCTTTCTGCGCCCGCTTCTTAAAAATCTGCCGAAAAACACGAAGCTGACGTGGTGGCAGCGGTTCCAGATCTGGTGCTATGTGGACTTCAAGCCCATCCGCATCATCGTCCGCTTCATCATCTGGGTCGTGCGCGGCACGCCGCTGATGCTCCAGCTGCTGGTGTTCTATTATTTTCCCGGCCTTGTGCTGGGCAAAAACATCTGGGGCGGCGGCGAAGCCGGGCGCTTCCTCGCGTCCTCCATCGCGTTCATTTTCAATTACGCGTGCTATTTCTCCGAGATCTTCCGCGGCGGCATCCAGGGCGTCCCCAAGGGCCAGCAGGAGGCCGGGCAGGTGCTCGGCATGACGAACCGGCAGATCTTCTTCAAGGTCACGCTTCTGCAGATGGTCAAGCGTATTGTCCCGCCCATGTCCAACGAGATCATCACGCTGGTCAAGGACACGTCCCTGTCCCGCATCATCGCCCTGCAGGAGATCATCTGGGCCGGTCAGGCGTTTTTGAAGGGCTCACAGGGCATTTCCGGCGCGATCTGGCCGCTGTTCTTCACGGGCATTTACTATCTGCTCTTCTCCGGCGTTTTGCAGCTGCTGCTTGACGGGCTGGAGAAGAAGCTGGACTATTTCAAGGCGTAAGGAGGCGGCGATATGTCTGTTCTGGAAGTCAGAAATCTGAAAAAAAGCTTCGGTAAGGACACCGTCGTCCTCAAGGGCGTCGATTTTTCGCTTGAAAAGGGCGAGACGGTCGCCATCATCGGCTCGTCCGGCAGCGGCAAGACGACGCTGCTGCGCTGCCTCAATTTCCTGACCGTCCCCGACGAGGGACAGATCGTGGTGAACGACGAAACGCTCTTCGACGACGCCGACCCCAATACGCAGAAGGAGCGTGAAATCCGCCGCAAGCGGCTGCACTTCGGCCTTGTGTTCCAGAATTTCAATCTGTTCCCGCAGTATACGGCCCGGCAGAACGTCATGCTGGCAAGCGAGCTGCTGGCAAAGGAGCAGCCGGATTACAAGGCACAGAAAAAGCTGCTCCACGCGCAGATCGCCGCCCGGGCTGAGGAGCTTCTGACGCAGGTGGGGCTGAAGGAAAAGATGGATCTCTATCCGCACCAGCTCTCCGGCGGCCAGCAGCAGCGCGTGGCCATCGCGCGGGCGCTGGCCCTGCAGCCGGATATCCTCTGCTTTGACGAGCCGACCTCGGCGCTCGACCCTGAGCTGACCGGCGAGGTGCTGAAGGTTATCCGTTCGCTTTCCGAGCAGCATATGACGATGATCATCGTCACGCACGAAATGGCGTTCGCCCGCGACGTCGCCAACCGCGTGATCTTCATGGACGGCGGCGTGATCGTCGAGCAGGGCCCGGCACGCGATGTGATCGAAAACCCGCAGGTTGAGCGCACAAAGCAGTTCCTCGCCCGCTACCGGGAGAACCAGTAACCGGCACGCTATCAGGGATTTTATATGCGCAGATACCGTGAAACACAAGATGTTGTGTTTCACGGTATTATTTGTTTTCGATATCCACAAAATATAGAGACAAGCCCTTGACATCGGACACAATATCCAGTATAGTTATGACTGCGCCGCACGGGATGTGCTGCACGCAAAGCCTGTCCCCGCGCGTTTTTTTACGCGCGCACAAATAGAAAGCGAGGAACCAGCATGAAGATCATCAAGCGAAACGGCTCGGAGGCGACGTTCGATATCGTCAAGATCATCGCAGCCGTGACCAAGGCCAATAACGTCGTCTCGGAGGACGAGCGGCTGACGCCGATGCAGATCCGCCGCATCGCCGAGAGCGTGGAAAACAGCTGCCTGTCCATGAACCGCGCGCTGTCCGTCGAGGAAATTCAGGATCTGGTCGAAAATCAGATCATGGCCCACGGCGCATTTGAGGTCGCCAAGAACTACATCACCTACCGCTATACCCGCACGCTTGTGCGCAAGTCCAACACGACGGACGAGAAGATCCTGTCCCTGATCGAGTCGAACAACGAGGAGGTCAAGCAGGAGAACTCCAACAAAAACCCCACCGTCAACGCCGTCCAGCGCGACTATATGGCGGGTGAGGTGTCGAAGGACCTGACGGCCCGCGTGCTGCTGCCGCAGGACATCGTCGACGCGCACAACGAGGGCATCATCCACTTCCACGACGCGGATTATTTCGCCCAGCATATGCACAACTGCGATCTGGTCAATCTGGAGGATATGCTGCAGAACGGCACGGTCATTTCCGGCACGCTGATTGAAAAGCCGCACAGCTTCTCCACGGCCTGCAACATTGCGACCCAGATCATCGCGCAGATCGCCTCGAACCAGTATGGCGGCCAGTCCATTTCCCTGACACACCTGGCCCCGTTTGTCGATATTTCCCGGCAGAAGATCCGCCGCTCCGTGCTCGAAGAGATCAAGTCCTTCGGCGTGCAGCCCTCGGAGGAGGCCATCACCAATGTCGTCGAGACGCGTCTGCGCGACGAGATCCGCCGCGGCGTGCAGACCATCCAGTATCAGGTCGTCACGCTCATGACCACCAACGGCCAGGCCCCGTTCATCACGGTCTTCATGTATCTCGGCGAAGCCCGGAACGAGCAGGAGCGTAAAGATCTTGCCATCATCATCGAAGAAACGCTCCGGCAGCGCATCGAGGGTGTCAAGAATGAAAAGGGCGTGTGGATCACCCCGGCCTTCCCGAAGCTCATCTATGTGCTCGAAGAGGACAATGTCACAGAGGACAGCCCCTATTGGGAGCTGACGAAGCTGGCCGCGCGCTGCACGGCCAAGCGGATGGTTCCGGATTACATCTCGGAAAAAAAGATGCGCGAACTCAAGCTTTCCAAGGGCGAAACGCCGGGCCACGGCGACGTGTACACCTGCATGGGCTGCCGCAGCTTCCTGACGCCCGACCGCTCCGGCACCGGCTGGAACAACGTCGCAAACGCCGGCAACTATGAACCGGGCAAGCCCAAATATTACGGCCGCTTCAATCAGGGTGTCGTGACGATCAATCTGGTTGACATCGCGCTGTCGTCCGGCGGCGGACTGGATAAGTTCTGGAAGATCTTTGACGACCGGCTCGAGCTGTGCTACCGCGCGCTCATGTGCCGCCACAACCGGCTCAAGGGGACGCTGTCCGACGCCGCGCCCATCCTCTGGCAGTACGGCGCGCTGGCCCGCCTCAAAAAGGGCGAACCCATCGACAAGCTGCTCTATGGCGGATATTCGACGATTTCCCTCGGCTACGCGGGACTTTATGAGTGCGTCAAGTACATGACCGGCAAGTCCCACACCGACCCGGCCGCCACGCCGTTCGCGCTCGATATCATGCACCACCTCAACGACGCGTGCGCCAAGTGGAAGGCCGAGACGGACATCGATTTCTCGCTCTACGGCACGCCGCTGGAATCCACGACGTATAAATTCGCCAAATGCCTGCAAAAGCGCTTCGGCATCGTCCCCGGCATCACGGATAAGAACTATATCACAAATTCCTATCACATCCATGTGACCGAGCATATCAACGCCTTTGATAAGCTGGCCTTTGAGTCGCAGTTCCAGGCGCTCTCCCCCGGCGGCGCGATCAGCTATGTCGAGGTCCCGAATATGCAGCAGAACCTCGACGCCGTGCTGGAGGTCATGAAGTTCATCTATGACCACATCATGTACGCCGAACTCAACACAAAGTCCGACTACTGTCAGGTCTGCGGCTACGACGGCGAGATCGAGATCAAGGAGGACGAGGATGGCAAGCTGATCTGGGTCTGCCCGCAGTGCGGCAACACCGACCAGTCCAAGATGAACGTCGCCCGCCGCACCTGCGGCTACATCGGCACCCAGTACTGGAACCAGGGCCGCACCCAGGAGATCCGCGACCGCGTGCTGCATCTGTAATTCTGAAATTCGATCTGCAATAAGACATTTTCGTTAAAAAACAGCCCTGCTTGGCACCTTTGCAGTGTCAAGCAGGGCTGTTTTCTGAAATATGTGTGCAGCATCGGCTGCTGTGCCGCCTCCGGGGCATCCTGTTATTTTGTCAGATATCGGTGCAGCAGGACAGCGACCTCGGCACGGTTCGCGCCGGTCTGGGGGTTCAGCTTCGCGCCGCTTCCCTTGAGATAGCCGCAGCCGACAGCCCAGCGCATCGCATCGACAGCGTAGGCGCTGACATCGGAGGCGTCCGTATAGCTGCGCAGGCTTGCGGACACGGCGGGTTTTCCGGAAAGCCGGTAGAGGATGGAAGCCAGCTGCTCGCGCGTGACGGCCTGCTTCATGCAGAATTCCGTCTCGCTCACGCCGCCCGCAACGCCGTTTTTCCAGGCCCAGACGACCGCGTCATAGGCGTAATCCGATTCCGAAACGTCCGTGAACGGGAGGCTTCCTCCGGAAACGGCGGGAGAACCGGCACTCCGGTACAGAATCAAAATCAGATCGCCGCGCGTCATGCTGCCGCGCCAGTTGAAGGTCGACGCGTCTGCGCCCTGAATCAGCCCGTAGCCGTTCATGAAATCAACGGCGTCCGCCGCCCATGCGCACGTCCCGGCGTTCACATCCGAGAAGACGGCGGAGGACTGCTTCGACGTGACGCGGACGGTCAGCTCACCCGTGCCGAGCTGCGTGCCGCCGCTGTCATAGGCGGTATAGACGAGCTTCAGCTGCGAGGCGCAGTCTGCTGCCGGGAGGAAGTAGAGCGCGTCCAGAAGCGGCTCCGATTTCCCGTCGTCCGTCAGATAGAACCGGTCCTCCGGATAGCGGACGGCGGTATACGCGCTGCCCGCCACGCTGCGGAAGCCCTTCAGCAGCCGTCCCGCGCTCGTCTCCGGCTGCTGGAAGCTGACGCAGACCGCATCCGGATATTGCTGCGCGATATGACCGGCGGCGTCCAGCGTCTTCAAGAACACGCCGGATGCCGTGACGGTGCTGTCTCCGGAGACGGTGACCACGGCGCTGCCCTCGCAGCGCGTTCCGGCGGTGCCGACAGCGGTAAAGGGGATGCAGACGGTATACCGTGTGCGGTACGAGCCGGTCAGATACGCCGCCGTGTCGAGATCGAGCTGGGAAAAGCTCGCCTGATAATAGCACGCGTCCGTATCGGCCAGCGCCTGTCCGTCCTCCGCAGCCGTATAAAGCGCACCGAACATGGATGCGCTGCCGGAGGCGCTCAGGTCGTAGCTCCTGCCGCCCGTCTCAGCCGTCGCGCGGGACACCGCAAACAGCACGTAGTCCAGCGTTTCGCCGGGCTTGCCCCGACCGGAAAATGCCTTGCTGAAATCAGCCTCGGAAAAGCGGACGCTGCCGCCGAAGCCGGCTGCGTACTCCACGCTGAGGCCCGGCACGGAAGCCGCGGCCGGCGTGATCGTGATAAACGCACCGGAGGCGGAATATGTTTTCCCCCTGACCGTCACGCTGACGCTCAGCGGCAGCTGCACGGCAGAGCCGGTCACGCCGCCCGCTTTGGTCAGCAGCTCAAGGCTCGACGAGGAAGAGCCTGCGTTCAGCGCCGTCGTGACGGGCTTGTCCGCGTCCTCGCCCCGGAACGCGGCAACTCCCTCGCGGTACGCCTGCCACGTGATGACTGCCCCGCCGCCAAGATATTCGCTCCATTTGCCGTCCGTCTCGCTCCGGCTGTAGACCGTGGCGGAAACCGTCGCGGAGCCGCCCGCCGTTACAACGGCGGGGACGGCGCTGACGGCGATCCTGTATGTATCCGCACCGCCATCCGCCAGCGCAGCCGGAGCCAGCGCAGCCAGCACCGCGCATACCACCAGCAGCGCGGAGATCCGTTTCCAAACCCGTTTCATATCGTGACACCTCTTTCCGCAGCCGAGTGCCGCAGTGTTTGTTTTCTGCTTCCAGTTTACCGTATCTTTTCGGAATTGCAACACTTTTGTAAATAATTCAGGATTTCTTCACAACTTGCCGCCGCGCAATACGCCCCCTCCATGAACAGCGGCGCAATCGCCGTCGGACATAGAGGGGGCGTACCGCTACCGTCCCCGGTGCTTTTCCTTTCGCTTCTGCTGTCTGCGGTCAAATTTCAGCTGCTTTTCCGCGTCCCGCTGTTCGCGGGTGCGCGTTTTCCGTTCCAGCTTCTGCTCCTCCCGCTGCAGCTGCAATGCCTGCTGCGCCTTTGTCCCCACGCCGCAACCGGAGGAAGCCCTTCGGATCTCCCGCTGCATACGCTTCGGATTTGCCGCATCCTGCCTGACAGCCGCTGCGACAGCCGGACTGAATCGGAGCCGCGCGTAATTTTTCAGCACATACGAAAGCACGTCATAGTCCTTCGGTTCTGCGCCGAAGGTGATCTTGCAGACCGAGAGCGTCCCGCCCTCGAACCGCTCGAACACCCCGACCCAGAACGGCGCCTCAAAAAATACCGTCAGCCTTGTCAGATCACTGTCCATCACGAAACCCTCCTGATTGTATGGTACACAGGAACGGACGACCCGGAGGGGAGGGTTACTTACCTGCGCCGAAGTGCAGACGGCTGGGCTACCTACCAGCTCTGGCGGGTGAAGGCCCGCGTTGCGTTTTTATCCTGTGCGCGGCAGCCGCGCCTGCGCCCGCCGTCTGCATTCATATTACCAGAAAGCCGCCGGTAAATCCAGTCCCGCAAAAAATCCGCGCTGTCCGCCGCCGGAATCCATGTTTCAGAACAGATTTTACAATTTCACTTGCAGCCGTTCCCTTCTTCAGGATGCTGCACAAATTCACAAGTCCTCATTGTACAGGCCAATCCACCGCAGGATGAATAGTCTGCGGGGGAATTTTTTGTGGAAACTGACAGTTTTAACAAACGCGTGTACTTTTTCTTGATTTCTTTTGACAGTTGTGCTATACTGTCAAATGTAAGAGGACACTAACAATCAAAAAAACGCCCGGAGTATTGAGCATGGGGACAAGCGGACAAATCGTGCCGCGTGTTTGCTGTGCTTTTTTTGCATCTGGAAAAAGCCAGAATATGGAGGGAGGCGGAATGAAATTTGGAACAACGACTTTATGAAGCCCTGCAGCGCAACCCCATTATCGCCGCTGTGCGCGACGACGAGGGGCTGGCGCAGTGCCTGCGCACCGATATCCAGACCGTATTCGTGCTTTACGGCGATATCTGCAATATCTCTGAGATCGTCCGGCAGATCAAGGATGCCGGAAAGATCGCCATCGTCCACGCCGATCTGATCAGCGGTCTGGCTGCGAAGGAGATCTCCGTCGATTTTCTCCGCCGCAGCACGCAGGCGGACGGCATGATCTCCACCCGCGCGAACATGATCCAGCGGGCAAAGGAGCTGAATATGATCGCGATCCTGCGGGTCTTTCTGATCGATTCCATGGCGCTCGATTCGGCGCTGAGCGCGAAAAATCTCAAGCCGGACGCCATCGACATCCTGCCCGGGCTGATGCCGTCGATGCTGCGCAAGGTGCGGCAGCTGACGGGGCTGCCGATCCTGACGGGCGGACTCATCACGGAAAAGAAAGAGGTCATGCAGGCGCTCGAGGCGGGCGCGCTCGCCATTTCCAGTACGGCTCCCGCCGTATGGCAGATGTGAGGAGGAACCGCATATGTGCACCGATACAAAGGGCAGGATCGCCGAGGCTGTTGAACAGATGCTGCAGACAAGGCCGGTCTGCAAGATCACGGTGCAGCGCGTGATGGAGCAGGCGCAGATGAAGCGGCAGAGCTTCTATTATCACTATCAGGATATCTACAGCGTGCTGGAATGGATCGTGGAGACGCAGCTGTGCGCCCCGCTGCAGTATGACGGCGCACAGGCCCCCGGCGAATGGTGTTTGCAGGCGCTGACGCTGCTACGGGAAAAGCAGCCGCTGCTGCGCAAGATCTCGCATGCACTCGGTCAGGAAACGATGTACCGGCTCACAGGGAAGGTCATTCGCCCGCAGCTCGCCCGGCTCCTGCCGGATCCGGCCGCGGTGGACGGCGCAGCGCATTCTCTTGCGCTGGATATGCTCTGTCAGGCCGCGTTCTGCACCGTCGACAGTCTCGTCGCTCGGCGGACGCCGCTCGACGCGGAAGCGTTTATGCACCAGCTTCAGGCGCTGTTCCTGACCGTACAGCAGATTTGATTCTTTATTTTTGAAGCCCTTCTATTCTCTGGCTTTGCGCATAGAATGTTGTGTGCATATACGCTATAAATCAATCGATAAAATTTTATTTTTTGTTGATTTTGACATTATTCCAAGCTTGTCTAATGACAGCGGCACAGGTTTCCTGTATACTGACAGTTAGAAGATACCACCATAGAGTGATTCATTTTAATCTGCAAGAAAGATAAGGAGGACGTATTCATGGCAAAATACATCATGGCCCTGGACGCCGGCACGACTTCCAATCGCTGCATTCTCTTCAATGAGAGCGGCGAAATGTGCAGCGTCTCGCAGCGCGAATTCCCCCAATACTTTCCGAAGCCCGGCTGGGTCGAGCACGACGCAAATGAGATCTGGGCTACGCAGCTTGGCGTAGCCGTCGAGGCCATGCAGAAGATCGGCGCAACTGCCGCCGACATCGCGGCCATCGGCATCACCAACCAGCGCGAAACCGCCATCGTCTGGGATAAGGTCACAGGCGAGCCCATCCACCACGCTATCGTCTGGCAGTGCCGCCGCACGAGCGAATACTGCGACAGCCTGAAGGCCAAGGGCCTGACGGACAGCTTCCGGGCCAAGACCGGCCTCGTCATCGACGCCTATTTCTCCGGCACGAAGGTGCACTGGCTGCTTGAAAACGTCCCCGGCGCACGCGAGCGCGCAGAGCGCGGCGAGCTGCTGTTCGGCACAGTCGAAACGTGGCTCATCTGGAAGCTGACGGGCGGCAAGGTGCATGTCACCGACTACTCCAACGCCTCCCGCACGATGCTCTTCAACATCAACACACTGCAGTGGGACGATGAGATCCTGAAGGAGCTGAACATCCCCAGATGCATGCTCCCGACCCCGATGCCGTCCAGCTGCATCTACGGCGAGACGGACCCGGCGCTGCTCGGCGGCCCGATCAAGATCGCGGGCGCTGCGGGCGACCAGCAGTCGGCTCTGTTCGGCCAGGCCTGCTATCATCCCGGCGAAGCCAAGAACACCTACGGCACCGGCGCGTTCCTGCTGATGAACACCGGTGAGAAGCCCGTCTTCTCCAAGAACGGCCTCGTCACCACCATCGCGTGGGGCCTGAACGGCAAGGTCGAATACGCGCTCGAAGGCTCCGTCTTCGTTGCGGGCGCCGCGATCCAGTGGCTGCGCGACGAGCTGAAGATCATCGAATCCGCGCCTGACTCCGAATACTATGCCGGCAAGGTCAAGGACACCAACGGCTGCTATGTCGTCCCGGCGTTCACCGGCCTCGGCGCACCGCACTGGGATCAATACGCACGCGGCACCATCGTCGGCATCACCCGCGGCGTCAACAAGAACCACATCATCCGCGCAACAATGGAATCCCTCGCCTATCAGGTCAACGACATCCTTGTCGCCATGCAGGCCGATTCCGGCATCAAGCTGGCCGCGCTGAACGTTGACGGCGGCGCTTCTGCCAACAACCTGCTGATGCAGATGCAGTCCGATATTTCCGGCGCTCCGGTCCAGCGTCCGACCTGTGTCGAGACGACCGCGATGGGCGCTGCGTACCTGGCTGGTCTTGCCGTCGGCTACTGGGCCAGCAAGGAGGACGTCGTCCGCAACCGCGCCATTGACCGTGTATTCCATCCGGAGATCACCGCAGAAGAGCGCGCAGCCAAGGTAAAGGGCTGGAGCAAAGCTGTCAAGTGCTCCTACGGCTGGGCGAAGGACGAATAAAAAAGCTTTTTCAGGAGAAGAAACGGAAAACAACCAAATATTGATGTATGACAGGGAGGAGTATTCATGTTCTTAAAGTACTTATGTGAGTTCCTTGGCACAATGATGCTGATCCTGCTCGGCGACGGCGTCGTTGCAAACGTGACCCTCAACAAGTCCGGCATGAAGGGCGCAGGCTCTATCCAGATCACCATTGCATGGGGCCTTGCGGTCATGGTTCCCGCGTTCATCTTCGGCAAAGCCTCCGGTGCGAGCTTCAACCCCGCGCTGACCATCGCACTGGCAGCCGGCGGTATGTTCGACTGGGCGCTGGTTCCCGGCTACGTCATTGCGCAGATCCTCGGCGGTATCGTCGGCGGCGTTCTGGTCTACATTCTCTTCAAGGATCACTTTGACGCGACGGAAGATCCCGGCACCAAGCTCGGCGTCTTCTCCACCGGCCCGTCCATCCCCAACACTGTCCGCAACATCGTGCAGGAGGCCATTGCGACCTTCGTTCTGGTCTTCGCCATCTGCGGTCTAGGGCAGGTTCCGGAGCTCAACGACGGCGTTGGCAAGCTCCTGGTCTTCGGCATCATCGTGTCCATCGGTATGTCCCTCGGCGGTCTGACCGGCTATGCGCTGAACCCGGCGCGTGACCTTGGCCCGCGTATCGCGCACGCCATTCTCCCCATCAAGGGCAAGGGCTCCAGCAACTTCAAGTACGGCCTGATCGTCCCCATCTTTGGGCCCATCATCGGTGGTCTTCTCGCCGTCCTGCTGTACAACGTCATCCCCTGGGCTGCTGCGTAAGTACTGCCCACGCATCTGAATATACTCTGCTCTAAGTGAATGTGTCGGGCAGTCCAACCCTCCCACCGGAAGGCTTATTTGGGCTGCCCGACTTTCTTTGGCAGATGAAGGAGGAATCTTTTTGTACGACATCATCATTATCGGCGCAGGCGTTACCGGCTGCGCGGTCGCGCGGTACTTGTCCCGCTATGAGGGACGGATGCTGGTGCTGGAAAAGGCAGAGGATGTGTGCTGCGGCACCTCCAAGGCCAACAGCGCCATTGTCCACGCAGGGTTCGACGCCGCGCACGGAAGCCTGATGGCAAAAATGAATCTCGAAGGCAATCTCATGATGCCGCAGCTTGCGAAGGATCTTGATTTTGCGTTCAAAATGAACGGCTCGCTTGTTGTGTGTATGTCCGAGGAGGACCTGCCGAAGCTGCGCGCGCTGTATGAAAACGGCGTAAAAAACGGCGTAAAGGAGCTGGAGATCGTAGACGCGAAGCGGCTGCACGAGCTGGAGCCGAACGTGTCGAAAAACGCCGTCGCTGCGCTCTGGGCGCCGACCGGCGGCATTGTCTGCCCGTTCAATCTGACCATTGCGCTGGCAGAGAATGCCTTTGACAACGGCGTGGAGTTCCAGTTCAATACCGAAGTCACCGGCTTTACATGGAACGACGGCTATTGGACCATCCACACCAACCACGGCGAGTTTGAAACGCGCTATGTCATCAACGCCGCAGGCGTCTATTCGGACGTGCTGCACAACATGGTCTCGACCCGCAAGCTGCACATCACGCCGCGCCGCGGCGATTACTGCCTGCTGGACAAGAGCACCGGCGATTTCGTTTCACACACCATCTTCCAGCTGCCCGGCAAGCTCGGCAAGGGCGTTCTAGTCAGCCCGACTGTCCACGGC
>PPYE01716515.1_pt1 | contig 11782 bp, 10 predicted proteins | sample 1559881 | NCBI WGS metagenome assembly PPYE01 (sample SAMN08240022, study PRJNA423297) | Human gut metagenome, whole genome shotgun sequencing project.
ATAAAATTTATGCTGACTTAAAGATAGTGCAAAACTTTTCTTTGGGTCAGCATGTTTTCGGCTTCTCGGTTATATAGCGCATTTCTTTAATTTTCTAAAAGTGTTGGGCGCGATGTAAATGAGATGATGTAAATGAGATGAATCAAAGAGAGGGCTGGAATAGTAAACCTGGACTTGGCTTTCAATATGGTCCACCACACTACTGTCACATTAGCCATTTCCGCAAATGCCTAACTCTACTCCGAGAGTAAGATTCTTGTTCATAAAGAGCATCGTCAGTACTCAGTTCTATGTCGATGTGGTGATAGATGAAAAGGTGGATGCCGTGAGAAATGTAAAAGTTGATAGCATTATTTGTATTCTGTGATAAAAAACAGGCAAAAACAATTCTTATATTGCAATGCTATTTAAAATATTGCATATTATGTATATCTTTGTGCAAAACTATCAATGTGTAGTATGGCAAATGGAAAGAAATCATATCGAAATCGTTTGAGAGTTGTCCTTGCAGAAAAAGAGGTAACTAATCATTGGTTAGCCGAACGACTTGAGGTGTCTGATATTACAATGTCACGTTGGACAATCAATAAGATACAGCCTTCAATGTCTCAATTTGTAACTATCTCCAAAATACTGGATGTTGATATTTATGATTTGATAGAAGATAGTTTGACTTAAGTATGAAAACAATGAAAGAGAAGACGGCGTCAAGATATTTTATGCACAAATATTGGGGAAAGAAGCCTGCAGAGGGTATTTCTCCTCTTATTGACAAATATTCGGAAGTGGGGGATACAGTTATCGACCCATTTTCGGGTTATGGTGTATTATGCTGCGAAGCGTTTCTCAAAAACAGAAACGTCATTGTAAACGACTTGAATCCAGCTGCAAATTTTATCGCAAAGAATCTATTCTCTAAGGATGTAAATATTGCAAAGGTAAAGAAGGAATGGGAGTCGATAAAGAAAGAGTTAAAAGACTTTGTAAATGACTGGTATACTCTGAAAATTGACGGAATTGAGTATTCTGCAATTTCTGTTCTTCGTACAAAATCAGGATTACCAATTCAGTTTAAGTACAAGACGGCTTCACGTAAAACAGAGGTTATGGATATTCCAAGATCTATTGCAACAGAATTTTGTGAGAAGGAAGAGAAATATAAAATCTCCGACTGGTATCCAAACGTGAGTATAATCGAAAACTCAAGAATATCAGCTTATCCAAATATGACGGTTGCAGATTTGTTTACCAAACGAACTCTTGCTTGCCATGCGAAATTATATGCATTGATTGACAAATTTAGCGAAGGAGCAGAAAAAGATTTATTTTTGATAGCTTTTACTGCAAACCTTGCGAATTGTTCTCGTTTGGTACCACCAATAAAAAGTAGAGGTGCACTCGCTCAAGGAGCCTGGATGACTGGGTTCTATATCGGAGAGACTTTTATAGAAAACAACGTTCTTCATTATTTTGAGAATCGTCTGAGTAAGGCTATAAAGGGCAAGGAAAACTACCTTTCAGAAGTTGCAGGAGATTTAATGAAACCTGAGGTCTCATCAACATTTCGAATAACAAATGATGATGCAAAATCATTGAATCTTCCTGATAATTCAGTAGATTATGTATTTACTGACCCACCTTATGGGGATAGTGTACCTTACTTTGAGCAGAGTGTTAAATCTTTCTCTGAGATTAGAAGAGTTCTTAAGGATAATAAGTTTTTTTCACTTACGTTTCATTCATTATCTGGAATGGAATGGAAGGCGATTAGTAATGCTTGTGTATTCAACAATTTTATAGTTGTTGATTATGAGTGGCTTGAACAAAAGACATATCCTCCACGACAACTCAATCGGCTGAAATCAATAAAAGGAGATGTGTTGGTTACATTTCAAAAGAAACCAGAAGCTGTTTTCTTGAAAGTTTGTGATGATTTACAGCTGATAGAATTAGTCAAAGATTTCATAACTAAGCAGATTCAGTTAGGCATTGTTGATACCAATGGAATAATGATGGCTATTATGGAATGGGTGCTAAGAGAAATGATTATGATTGGCGACGTTGATGTTTTCAAGGTATTAAATGAGAATTATCACATTGGTGAAGATGGAAACTGGTCATTAAATAATTAAGATATGGGTGATTTTAAACAATGGGCGTTCTTGATATCGAGACTCTGTCAAATGATTTGTATAAAGTTCAGTCATTTAAATGGGGAGGTGACCATACAAACTCTTTAGATAAGTATTTGGTTACTAGATATGTTAAAGCTATAATCTCTTATGACGAACTTCAGTCGAAGGTTCCTGAGATTGGTGATGCTGCTTATGGCTATGTCATGAGTAGTTGGTACAATCATTGGTCATCAATTCTTATTGAGCATGTTTTTAAGTCTCATGTCTCTGTTATTCCAACAGTAGGTCAGGTAAAGGGTGTTGACTTCTTTGTTGATGGTATCCCATTCGATTTGAAAGTTACTCACCTCCCTAAAGGGTTTATTGATCAGATTCTCAAAGCGAAGAATTATAAGCCTGAACTTACATATTTAAAGTCTCAGGCAAAAGCATTGGGTATTACATTTGATAAGGATGCAAGTGATGATGTTATTAATTATCAGATTATTGCAAAACTTAAAGATGTGAATACTCAAGCTGCCAATGATGTGCTTGACACAACTAAAAATAGAAGACAAGAAATACTCTCGTATGCACTTGACAATCCAAAGGAATTATCAAAATGGTTGTATGAGAACCAAGGAGATATGAGATTTGGTGCAGAAAACCGTTTGTTTCTTGTTCTGATTGATAATGATAACTGGGACAATTCTTGGTCACTTAAGCGTAATATTAATCTTCTTCGCCCAAAAATTATGGGCTATCTTGATTCTTTTAGTAGTGAAAACATTGAAGATATGAAGATTGAATTCACATTTAAATCACATTTGTACACTACATACGCAGATATTTTGTTTATTATCAAGGACTAAAGAAAAGTGAAGTGAGCATCCTCTTATATTTTTCAAGAATGGCTTTGCTATGGTCGTTCAATTCAATGATAAGGCTGTCCGCTGTTTTGACGGTGCTCACTTCGATATGGTCAGGCTTGATGTCATTTCCTTTTCTCGCTTCGGGGTGGAACCTAGATTGTGTGATTTGACAGACATTGGAGCAGTAGAGAAAGTAGTAGACGGTAATACCTGCTGTATTTATATGGAGATTATCACCAATCCGCAGATGGAAGTGGTGGATTTACAGGCGCTCTCACGGATAGTTCATGAAAGGGGAATTCCTCTCATCGTTGATACTACGCTTATTCCTTTCACGGAATTCGATTCACATAGCTTAGGGGTAGATATTGAAGTGGTTTCCAGTACCAAATATTTATCAGGGGGAGCCACTTCCATTGGTGGTTTAGTAATTGATTATGGTACATGTCCGGGATTCGGTAAACGTATGCGTACAGAGATGTTACTCAATCTGGGAGCTTATATGACTCCTCATGTGGCCTATATGCATACATTACGATAGACCTGGAAAGTAAAGAGGCATGCTTTGCTTTCATCAACCGACTGAAATTGATACGTCGCGCTACTAACTTGTTTGACAATAAGACGCTTGCTATTCATCCTGCAAGTACTATTTTTGGACCGTTTACTGATAAACAGCGACAGGACATGGATGTGTTGGATACGACTATCCGTTTCTCAATTGGTTTGGAGGATGTGAATGATCTGTTTGACGATGTCAGACAAGCTTTGAATAATAAAAAGGATTAGAAGCAAAAATCTGAAAGTCATACACGCAACTGTAAATATACCGCAAATATGGTATATAAAATGCCATTCATACGGGATTTATCAGCTTGTATATATCTAATACCTTTGCCCCATCATTTTAACAGTAAACAATAATGGGTAAAAGGATTCATTTATTTTTGCTTGCTCTTGCAATAGGAGTGATACAAGGGGCAGCACAGGTGACAACAGTGCGGGGCATTGTCACCACAGAAGAAGATGGGGAGCCGGTTATCGGTGCCTCAGTTATAGTGAAAGGAACTTCATTGGGTACCGTAACTGATGTCAACGGGAGATTTGAACTGAGTGGATTCCCGCCATCAGCCACCCGGCTGCTAATCTCTTACATTAGTCTGATGGCAAAAGAGGTGGCTATTGCACCACAGGTATCGGTAACACTGAAGAGTGATACGCATCTGCTGGATGAGGTAGTAGTAACGGCTTTGGGTATTTCACGCGAGAAAAAGGCATTGGGCTATACGGCACAGGAAGTAAAACAGGATGCTTTGGTGCAAGGGAAAGATAATAATCTGTTAAATTCGTTGAGTGGTAAGATAGCTGGTGTGCGTATTACCAATACACAAGGAGATGTTGGTTCCAGTCGCATCGTTATTCGTGGTGAAACTTCTATTGCAGGTGAGAATCAACCGCTTTTTATTGTGGATGGAATCCCAGTGGATAATTCGCAGCTTAATGCACGTTCCAGCGGACGTGATTTTAAAAATGCAATAGCAGACCTGAATCCGGAAGACATAAAAACACTTACTGTATTGAAAGGTCCGAATGCCGCTGCCCTTTATGGTGCGCGTGCTGCTCACGGTGCTATTGTCATCACTACTAAGGGAGGAGACAAAAGGCAGAAAGGGATAGGGATTACATTACATTCTTCCACGCAAGTCTCTTTTGTTGCTACCTTGCCGGAGTTTCAAAATCTTTTTGGACAAGGGGCGGGGGGACGGTTCAGTTATGTAGATGGCAAGGGTGCAGGTGTGAATGACGGGGTAGACGAAAGCTGGGGGCCACGTCTTGATATTGGTTTGTTGATTCCTCAGTTCGATAGCCCATTGGACGCTGACGGTAATCGTGTGGCTACTCCCTGGGTATCCCATCCCAACAATGTACGCGATTATTTTCGCATGGGTATTTCTACAAACAACGGTATTTCTGTTGCCCGTGGAGACGACAAATACCAGTTCCGTGTAGGATATAACTACGAAAAACAAGTCAGTATCGTTCCTGATGCTGGAACTAATAAGACGAATATCAGCCTAAATACGGATTACCATCTGGCAAAATGGATTGTGGTGGGAGCTACAGCCAATTACATCGTTTATACAGCTCCCAGTTTGCCGGGGTCAGCTACTCCCTCGGGCAGTAACGTACGTTCTAACAGTCCTATGCTTCAGTTCTTGTGGTTCGGACGTCAAGTGGATACGAACTCATTGAAGGCGGACTATACTCGCAACTGGAATTCAAGCTATTACGACAATCCTTTTTGGAGTGCTTCTTATAATACACAGAGTCAGGAACGTCATCGTCTGATAGGTGATCTGCATGCCGAATTCCGTCTGACAGATGGGTTGAATGTGCGTTTTCGTACTAGTACCGACTGGTATAATGACCGGAGGAAATCCAAAGTAAAATGGGGGAGTGCAGGTGCCGGTTCGCCTTACGGCAGTTATGCTGAAGATGCCTATACGGTGAAAGAGAATAACACAGAAGTATTGGCGACTTATATCAAACAGTTGAATAAAAATTGGGGAATTGACGCTCTTCTGGGTTTTAATGTACGTAACAAACAATATGAGAATAATTATCAGGCTGCTCCCCGTTTGGCGGTTGCTGATCTTTATACATTGACTAACTCGCGTGATCCGCTCACTTCGTCCAATGATTTCTACCGTTTACGGCAATATGGCCTTTACGGTTCCATACAACTGGATTACCGTCGTTGGGCTTTCTTGAATATAACAGGACGGAACGATTGGTCGTCTACACTACCTGTGGACAACAATTCTTATTTCTATCCTTCGGTGACGGCTAGTGTGTTGCTTTCTGAAGCTTTCGGGTGGAGAAGTAAAGCTGTTAACTACCTAAAAATACGTGGAGGATGGTCTCAAGTGGGAGCAGATGCCAATCCTTATCAATTGGCAACGGTCTTTACTTCAGAAACAGCTTTCAATGGGAATCCACTTCAAAGTTCTTCTACCATTGGTATGAATCCGAATCTAAAACCGGAGAAGACGTCATCTATAGAAGCTGGTTTCGAGGCGGCTTTTTGGGACAATCGCCTATACTTGGATTTCACTTACTATAAGACCGATAGTCGTAATCAAATATTGAAACTAGCTACTACTGCTGCCAGTGGGTACACGTCGCAGGTGCGTAATGCCGGACATATCCGTAATCGTGGCTATGAAATACAATTGGGCGCTGTTCCTATACAAACATCGAAAGGGTTTCGTTGGAATCTGGATTTGAATTATGGTGCCAACAGCAGCAAGGTTGTCAAATTGGATGATGAAGGTTTGATTACGAGTTACCAGCTCTACTCGTCTGGTATTCAGATACTGGCTTCAGTGGGCGAAGCTTATGGAACCCTGTTCGGCACTTCATACGTGCGTGATGCTAATGGAAACGTTGTGGTGGATGCTAACGGTCTGCCTAAGATTTCGACCACTAATAAAACGTTGGGGAAGTTTACGCCCGACTGGACAGGCGGTATCAGTAACACTTTCAGTTATCGTTCGTTAAGTCTTTCTTTTCTGATAGATGCAAGTGTAGGTGGTTCTATTTTTTCCAACACTAATAAAACTGGAAAATATACCGGTGTATTAGCTAACACATTATCGGGCCGGGATGCCGAGCACGGTGGCTTGTGGTATTATACTGACGCCATGGGTAACAATGTACGATTACCAGAATCTCCTTCTTATTCCGTATCCTCTGATGGACTTTACTATGCCCAGGTCAATGGGCAATCCACCCGTGTGTATCAGGATGGCATTATGGTAGAAGGAGTGACGGAAAGTGGTTCTAAGAACGAAGAGGTTGTATCTGCCGAGAAATACTACCATCGTATTTACAGTATTGCTGAAGCTAATGTATATGATGCTTCTTACGTGAAACTACGAGAAGTCGCTTTGAGTTACCGTCTACCTCGCTTGTGGACGCAGAAACTGCATTTGCAAGAAGCTTCCGTTACACTGACGGGACGTAACTTGTGGACTATTTATAAGAGCGTCCCTAATATAGATCCGGAATCGGCTTTGACTACTGGAAACGCACAAGGAGTAGAAGCCTATTCATTGCCTACAACACGTTCCTTTGGTGTGAACCTTTCCGTGAAATTCTAAATGTGAACTTTTAAATAATAGGATAAGATGAAAAGAAGAATATATTTTTTATATATAATATGGGTACAAGTGGTTGCCATTTCTCTATCATCGTGTGATGATGAATTGACTGATATCAACCGCAACCCCAATGCCACTGAAAATCCACAGCCGGCTTATTTACTTGCCGCTGCACAGTATCATGCCGCCAATCTTTATTGGGGAAGTAGTACGAACTATAATTCTACTCTGTTGTGGGTGCAACATTGGGCTAAAATACAATATACAGAGCCAGATTGCTATAATGTGGATAATGGCAGCTTTACCACTACGTGGGACACCGGCTATGCAACGCTAATAACTGACTTGAATGCTATTATCAGTTCGGAACTCGGAAATGATAATTATCGAGGGATAGCTACAGTGTGGCGTTCGTGGGTTTACCTGTTGCTGACCAATCTGTATGGAAATATACCATACAGTGAATATGCACAAAGTGTAACACCCGCTTATGATTCACAAGAGACTGTTTTGCGCGGGCTTTTGGAGGAGTTGATCGCTGCTGACCAGTTGCTTTCTACCACAGGAGGAACGGTAGAAGGGGATTTGATTTACGGAAATGATATTACCCGCTGGAAACAATTGGCCCACTCCCTACGGCTACGTATCGCCCTTGAATTAGCTGACCGGGATGAGAATACAGCGCGTCGGGTTATTGCTTCCCTTTGGGATAATCGTAACAGTGTAATAGATAGCAATGATGCTATAGCCCGTTTTGTTTTTACTTCTTCACCACAATGGAATCCATGGGCATCTGCTTTCAATTCACGTGATGATCAGCGGGTATCAAAAACGTTGATTGATAAACTGAATGAATGGAATGATCCGAGAATTGGAATTTTAGCCCAGCTACCTCAAGACATGCGGAAACGCTCTACCGCGAAGCTATTACTGCTTCATTGAATCAGTTTGGCATTATAGACAATCGTATAATCGATTCCTATTTACAGCAGGAGGCGATTCGGTTCGACGCCGCACATTGGTATGAATCTATCGGCTGGCAGAAGTGGATCGCTTATTATGGACAGGGACCCGATGCTTTCACTGACTGGCGCAGGCTCGGTTATCCCCAGCTTATCCCTGGTCCCGATTCCGTTTTGGGTTCCGGAGAGTTACCTCGTCGCTTTTTTTATCCCGTAACGGAACAATCACTGAATGGTAAGCAGTATCAGATTGCCATATCCCATCAGGGAGCAGATGAGATTACTACCCGTTTGTGGTTTGATGTAGCTAATAAAGAACGATGATACCTCCGTGTCTCCGGGCTGCAATATGCGTTTGAAAAATATCCGTTGAATTTAAAAATCAGAATAACAATGAACACTGACATTACATTTATCATAGCAGATAATCAGGATATAACCAGAATGGGAATGCATGGATATATTTCCGCTATATTCAGTGGATGTCGCATGATAGATGTGACAGACAAGAAAGAGCTCATGCTTGCATTGGTAGAATGTAATGACAGTGTCGTTATACTTGACTATACACTGTTTGACATCAATGGTATAGAAGAGTTTCTTATTATAGAAAAACGTTTTCCGAGAGTTCGTTGGATATTGTTTTCCAATGAATTGAGCGAAGACTTTATTCGTAGGATGAGTATAGAAAGGAATATTGGTATGATTTTGAAAGAGAACTCCGGTGAGGAAATTCATTCTGCATTGATGTGTACAGCACACGGGGAGCGATTTCTTTGTCATCAGATAACCAATTTATTGATAATCGGTTCCGACAAACCGGAAATTCATTCTGTTTTGACTGTTACAGAGATTGACATTCTTAAATTGATAGCACATGGGAAATCTGTGAAAGAAATAGCATTGGAAAGAACCTCAAGCATTCATACTATTATCACCCACAAAAAGAATATTTTCCGGAAGTTGGGTGTGAATAATGTATATGAAGCAACTAAGTATACTTTACGCGCCGGGCTGATTGAAATGGTAGAATATTATATATGATATTCAGAAGAGTGTTAGGATAAGAGTTAAGAAGAATTTGTAGGCAGGAAAATTCTCTGTATCTTTGCCCGCATGGCAAAAAAAGGTGAGTTACATATAAGAAATAAGCACAATGGTCAGTATGATTTTCCATTGTTGATGGAAAATTATCCTCCATTAAAGAGATTCGTATCGCTCAATCCCCTCGGAATACAAACTATAAACTTTTTTAATCCGCAAGCGGTGAAGGCTTTGAACAAAGCATTATTGGTAACTTATTATGGCATCCGGTATTGGGACATACCGAAGCAATATTTGTGTCCGCCTATTCCCGGAAGGGCGGATTACATTCATTATATTGCCGATCTTATCCAGCCGAACGGAACAACACCGGATTTACCGGCAGGAGATGCTAATGGACAGAAGTCAAAATGTAGATGTCTGGATATTGGGGTAGGTGCAAATTGCATTTATCCGATCATAGGACACACTGAATATGGATGGACCTTCGTTGGTACTGATATTGATCCGGTTTCGATAGAAAATGCACGAAAGATAGTGACTTGCAACCCTGTGTTGGCTCATAAGATTGACTTGCGACTTCAGAAAGATAGTAAGAAGATTTTCGATGGAATTATTATGCCTGATGAGTATTTTGATGTGACAATATGCAATCCTCCGTTTCATAGTTCGCGTGAAGAGGCGGAAGACGGAACGTTACGCAAATTAAGCAGTCTGAAAGGTACGAAGATAAATAAAGTGCAGCTAAATTTCGGCGGGAGTGCGAATGAACTTTGGTGCGAGGGTGGAGAAGTTCGTTTCTTATTGAATATGATTTCCGAGAGCCAAAAATATCAGAAGAACTGCGGATGGTTTACGAGATGGCTGAAGAAAGAGTTCGATAACGGCTATGTGTTCAGACGTATTGATGAACGGGCAAAAGTGTTTATCGAATACGGTCCTGCTGAAAAAGCATGGGTTCCGGTGAATGCTCCCAATTATCTGATGATAAACTGTTTCTGGGTGTCAGGTAAATATAAAGGTTGCGGACATGGTAAGGCATTATTGCAGTCTGCCATTGATGATGCAAAATTGCAGGGGAAAGATGGGCTTGTCACAGTGGTGGGCACTTCTAAATTTCATTTTATGAGTGACACGAAATGGCTGTTGCGACAAGGTTTCCAAACAATAGAAAAACTCCCTTACGGATTCAGCCTTTTAAGTTTGAAACTAAACCCGGCTGCTCCTGATCCTTCTTTTAATGATTGCGTGTTGAGCGGTGAGTGTCCGGATAAGGATGGAATAGTCGTTTATTATACCCATCGCTGCCCGTTTACGGAGTTTCACGTTCGCGGTTCTTTGGTCAGTGCTGCTAAGAGCAAAGACATTCCATTGAGAATAATTGAATTGGAAAGTATGGAACAGGCGCAAAATGCACCTACTCCGGCTACCATATTTACTCTTTTTTATAATGGCAAGTTTGTAACGACTGACTTAAGTGTATGCCTTGAAGGGCGATTGAGCAAAGCATTGAGCTGTGATTCAGGAGAATAGCTGACTTGGAACCATGTTACGTCTCTGATATGTTTAGCTAATGTTTCTTATTTTTATTTTGCAAATTTAAATTGTGTCTGCACATTTTTTGGAAAATACATACCTTTGGATAATTAATGATTAAACACGATTAAGAGTTTTATGCGTTTTTGGGTATGTATTTTTGTGCTTCTATTTGTACACAATCAATTTTCAAGGGCTGATAAAATTATAAATAATGACTCTTTGTATACAGAAAAATATATCAGAGATATTTATATTTCCAACCCCAAACGTGCTTTACAGTTGTTGGATGAGGCCGAAACCAGAAAAGCCTTCCCTCTGCGTCTGATTAATGAATTGCGCAGTTTGTCATATCGTAATATGTATATGAATAAACTAGCTTTTATGTATGCAAGGAAGTCGTACTTGCTTGATTCCATCTCTCAAAGAGAACCTAAGCACATGTTGAAGATGACGGTTTATTTAGCTGAACTTTCATCCATAATGAGTAAATATAATGAGAGCATGCATTATGCTCTTAGTGGAATTATGCAGGCTCAAAAACTGAAGGACAGAGAGGCGGAAGCTAGATTGCTTTTTTGCATAGGAGAGAATAATTGGAGGCTGTCATTGAAAGATGAGGCGTATAATTATTTTGGTCGTACGATTGAATTACTGCGTGGGTCAAAGGATATGAGAGAAATGATGCTGCTTTCCTATTATTATGGAGCAGAGATGGGATTTTTAATGACAGATTCCCGTATTGATGAAGCTTTGGCTCTTGCTTATGAACGTGAAAAACTTCTTAAAAAATTAGAGAAAGTACCGGAGGTTCCCGAAGGCTACATTGATGGTCAATATAGCTATTTATATGCAAAATTGGCCTATATTTCTTATTTAGAAAAGAAATATGCGCAAGCAGAAGGATATTATCAAAAATATCTGGCAATAAAAGAATCTCATACTCCGGATGGCAAGATGTATTCGATTCCTTATTTGATTCTTTCCAAACAATATGAGACAGTAATAGACAACTGTAAGGACTTTAAAGAATTGTTGAGAACACAGCGGGATACCTTGAACACTCAATATTTAACTATACTTAATAAGGA
>PPYE01385617.1_pt1 | contig 11781 bp, 10 predicted proteins | sample 1559881 | NCBI WGS metagenome assembly PPYE01 (sample SAMN08240022, study PRJNA423297) | Human gut metagenome, whole genome shotgun sequencing project.
TCCTCGTCCAGAGGCTTGATGGTGTGGATGTTGATGACCCGGGCGTGGATGCCCTCGGCAGCCAGCTGCTCGGCAGCCAGGCGAGCCTCGTTGACCATCAGACCGGTGGCGATGATGGCAATGTCGCTGCCCTCGGTGATCTGCTCGCCCTTGCCCAGCTCAAAGTGGTAGGTGGCCTCATCGTGGAACACAGGCACAGCCAGACGGCCGAAGCGCAGGTAAACAGGGCCCTGCATGGCGTAAGCGGCACGCACAGCGGCGCGGGCCTCCACATCGTCTGCGGGGCAGATCACGGTCATGCCGGGCAGGCTGCGCATCAGGGCAAAGTCCTCGCAGCACTGGTGGGAAGCACCGTCCTCGCCCACGGAGATGCCGCCGTGGGTGGCACCGATCTTGACGTTCAGGCGGGGGTAAGCGATCGAGTTGCGGATCTGCTCAAAGGCACGGCCTGCGGCAAACATGGCAAAGCTGGAAACAAAGGGCACATAACCCATGGTGGCCAGACCTGCGGCCACACCCATCATGTTGCCCTCGGCAATGCCGCAGTCGAAGTGACGGTCCGGGTGCGCCTTGCGGAACATACCGGTCTTGGTGGCGGCAGCCAGGTCAGCGTCCAGCACCACCAGGTCGTCGTGGCCCTCGGCGGCCAGCTCCTTCAGGGTGTTGCCGTAGCTGTCACGGGTAGCGATCTTCTTCACTTCTGCCATCTTACTTGTCCTCCTCTTCCAGCGCGGCGTAAGCTGCATTCAGCTCCTGCATGGCCTGTGCGTATTCCTCATCGTTGGGGCCCTTGCCGTGCCAGTCAACGGAGTTCTCCATAAAGGAAACGCCCTTGCCCTTGAGGGTATCCAGAATGATGCAGGTGGGCTTTTCGTTCTCAGCGTGGAAAGCGGCGATGGCGCTCTCAATGGCATCAAGATCGTGGCCGTTGATGGTCAGCACGTTGAAGTTGAAGGCCTTCAGCTTCTCCTCCAGCGGGGCGCTGTTCATCACGGTCTCGGTGGTGCCGTCGATCTGCAGATGGTTGCGGTCCAGCATAACGCAGAGGTTGGACAGGCCGTAGTGAGAAGCAAACATAAAGGCCTCCCAGCACTCGCCTTCTTCCACCTCGCCGTCACCCAGGATGGTGTAAACATTGATGGGCTTACCGGCGTGCTTGGCACCCAGTGCCATGCCGCAGGCGGCGCTCACACCCTGACCCAGACTGCCGGTGGACATATCCACGCCCGGCACACTGTTCATGTTGGGGTGGCCCTGCAGGTAGCTGCCGATCTTGCGCAGGGTCTTGAGGTCCTCCACCGGGAAGAACCCACGCTCAGCCAGCGCGGCGTACAGCGCCGGAGCCGCATGGCCCTTGGAGAGCACCAGACGGTCGCGGTCAGGGTTCTTGGGATCCTTCGGATCCACCTTCATTTCTACGAAATAGAGGTACGCCAGCACCTCGGCGATATCCAGGCTGCCGCCCGGATGGCCGCACTTGGCGCTGTGAGTGCCCTCGATCACGCCCATGCGGATGTGGCAGGCGTGTTTTGCCAGGGTAAGCTTTTCTGCATTTGTCATCTTTGGTCCTCCCGTATGAACCTCAGCGTTTGCATCGGATATGGTACGCACCCGGGCCGTACGCCCCGATGCGCTATTTCTCAAGTCTATATTATCTATTCTATGCAAAAACGTCAAGGTTCTTTCGTCAAAATGTACATCCCTTGGCAAAATCGCTTGTAAATGTTCCCGTTTTTGTTGAAAATGCAGGTCCATTTTGCCCCCGCAAAACATTTTTGCAGCTTTTGACCGCTTTGCAATATCATCTTTTGCCGCTGTATGATATAAAAAGATGAATTTGTTTGCTTTTTTTATCATTTTGGGAGGTTCCTATGTCTTTTTCCGCACCCACATCCCGGGCACAGCGCAGCCGCAGGATTTCGCCCTGGCTGCTGTACCTGTATGCCCTTGTGCTGTTCGCCATGCACTTTGTCCGCATTTTTGACAATTCCTTCTGGGGAGATGAGGGGTTCAGCATCGGCCTTGCCCAAATGAATGTTTTTGAAATGCTCCAAGTCACAGCGGCAGATAACCATCCGCCGCTGTACTATCTTTTCACACAGCTCCTATATCATCTTCTGGGCAATCACGGATATGTCTATCATCTGTCGGCTTTGATTCCCTATGGACTCATTCTGATTCTTGCCTGTACAGTGATTTTCAGACAGTTCGGATTGATTTCCGCAGTTGTTGTTTCCACTTTTGCCTCTTTGACTGATACCGCTATCATGTTCAACGTCGAGGCCCGAATGTATTCACTCGGCGCTTTCTTTGTATTAGCGGCCTATCTGGCACTCCATAACGTTCTTCATTCCGGTAAAACCTCCGATTGGATCATTTTCAGCGTCGCCTCTCTTTGTGCCGCTTATACGCACTACTATGCCCTGATTTCCGTTGCATTTTTCTATCTGGCTCTGCTTTCTCTGCTTCCGCAGGATAAGAGCAGCTTTAAAAAAATCCTTATCACTTATTGTGCCGCAGTGGTCGTCTACCTTCCCTGGCTTCTGGTATTGCTTCCCACTTTCAAACGTGCTGCGGCAGACTGGTGGTCCACCTTCATTCCTTCTCCGATCAATTGTATCGGATTCTTCTTCAATCCTTCTTGGACAGTCCTCATTTTCGGTCTTGCATTCCTTCTTTATTTCACAGCACAGGCCAAGTCGTCCTCTAAATGGCTCTTCGCCCCTGATACGATCTGGCTTTTGACCGGCTTGCTTTCTGCCGCCGGCACCTCCGCAGTCGGGCTGATCGTTTCACATGCCGTTCGCCCGCTTTTTCTCGTTCGATACCTTTATCCGCTCACCGCAGTCGTTTACCTGGTTTTTGGCTTTCTTCTGTCTAAAGTCCGTTGGAGAACCATTCTGTCCAGTATTCTGATTTTGGGAACGCTGGTGTGCAGTCTACCGGATTTCTACCAAACCTATCAGCGGGAAAAGCGCATCGACCTTGCGACCACCCAGTGTCTGGAAGTTATTACCCCCTCTCAGGATGCAGTTCTTTATACAACGAACTACTTCCTAGACTGGACACTCTTTGATTATTACTTTCCGGGACGTGTCCATGCTCAAATCGAATCCTCCAATACTTCTCAGTGCTTCACTTCTTCCGATCCTGAGATCTGGCTCTTTATGGAACATGCGCTTTCTGATGCCGAATTGAATGCAGCCTCCGACAATGGTTATTCTCACACCAATGTCTGTAACAGTACATTTGCAGAAGGCCCCGGTGAAGATTCCTTTTATTACATCTACAAATTTCAAAAATCCGCAAACACCGCCCCGTAACCATCCTCATCCGCTGAGCTTGACAAGGCGGCTTTGCATCTGCTATACTTTTTGCACACTTCCCGGCTGAAGCCGGGGCTTTGCGGGCCGAAGCCCGTGTTTCTCCCCGCAAACATTATTTTGAAACAGACACCATGAAGGGGTCTGCCGCTGGCGCGCGTGCTGGCGGCAGGCCCTTTTTGTCTGTGCATTTTCAGGAGGAATCATTGATGAATACCAAGACCCGTTCCGCGACCCGTGATCTGGTGCTGGCCGCACTGTTTCTGGCACTGGCCTTCGTGCTGCCCATGATCACCGGCCATGTGCCTCAGATCGGCAACATGCTCTGCCCCATGCACTTCCCGGTGCTGCTGGCAGGCTTTGTGCTGGGCGGCCCCTGGGGCCTGGCACTGGGCTTTGCCGCCCCGCTGCTCCGCTCGGTGCTGTTCGGGATGCCCCCGATGTACCCCATTGCCATCGCCATGGCCTTTGAGCTGGCCACATACGGCGCTGTGGCCGGTTTCATGTACCGCAAGGTGCAGCACACCCTGCCCATGATCTACGCCACCCTTGTCACCTCAATGGTGACAGGCCGCCTTGTCTGGGGTGCGGTGCGCTTTGTGCTGGCCGGTCTGTCCGGCTCCAGTTTCCCGTTCAGCGCGTTCCTGTCCGGTGCGGTGCTCACTGCCGTGCCCGGCATCGTGGCGCAGCTCATCCTCATTCCGCTGATCGTGGCTGCACTGCAGAAAGCAAAGCTGACAGATTAAAACCCCTGCGCTGACCGAACCCACACAGCAAAAAAGCCCGGAACCGTACCTGCTATGGCGGCAGGTGGTTCCGGGCTTTTCAGTTCATATTACAGTGTGGCAGCAGCTGTAACAAAAAAAGAAGGAGAATCTTCAACCGGCAAATTGGAGAAGATCAGCCGGCAAAGCTTGCATTGACAGCGCGGCGGTTGCTCTGGTTGACAAAGTTCTTCTTTGCGCTCTCGAGCAGGCTTGCAAAAGCCAGGCCAATGCCGCAGTTATCGGACACGCCCTCGGTGACAGTCAGGTAAGCGTCCATCATAGTGTTGTCCAGAATAGCAGTGTTCTTGTTCATCATAATAAATATCCTCCGTATATCGGTAAATGTCATTGTGTTTTTTGGCAGGGCCTCTATCTCCCTGCATCCTCAGAGCGGAACCATTCAGAACCCTTCGTTCTTTTGTTCTCCTCTCTGAGGATGGCCATATTATGCCACTCAATTATGAAATCGTTTTATAAATTCTATGAACAAACCATGAATTTAGTGATACATTTTTAACGTTCTTTCGTTCTTTGCGCAACTAGCACAAAACGTTTTTTATGAAAAATAAAGTTCTTGTATACATGGACGATTGAAACTTTGTTTGGAAAGTTTTTTCAGATTTTCTCTCCGTTTTGCCCAGAATTTCTTCTACAAAAAGAGTTCTTATCATGCAAAATCCGTCAGAATCCGTCAATTTCAAACAGGACGATGGCTTTCCTGTGCAAAATGCCCAGAAAAAAGTTCCAAACAAAAAGGCCGCCGTGCCAGCAGCACAGCAGCCTTTGAAAAGCCATTTCAGTTTTGCATCACTTGCACAGGAACGCCGGCAGGGGCTTGCCCTCCTTGCGCCACTGGTGATATTCCGCTGTGGCGGCAAATTCCACGTCACCGGCGGAGTTCAGGGCAGTTTCCACGGAATCCTGCACCACGCCGATGATAAAGCCGACACCGACCACCTGCATGGCGATATCATTGGAGATGCCAAACAGGGAGCAGGCCATGGGGATCAGCAGCAGGGAGCCGCCAGCCACGCCGGAAGCGCCGCAGGCACCCAGAGCGCTCATCACGGAAAGAAGGATGGCGGCGGGCAGGGACACCTGAATGCCCAGCGTATTGGCCGCAGCCAGCGTCATAATGGTAATGGTGATGGCGGCACCATCCATATTGATGGTAGCGCCCAGCGGGATGGAGACGGAATACATATCCTTATCCAGCCCCAGCTTTTCGCACAGATCCATATTGACCGGGATGTTGGCGGCAGAGCTGCGGGTGAAGAAGGCGGTCAGGCCGGATTCACGCAGGCAGCGGAACACCAGCGGATACGGGTTGCAGTGCAGATACACAAAGATGATAAAGGGCGAGACGACCAGTGCCATAAAGAGCATGGTGCCCACCAGCAGGAGCAGCAGCCTGCCGTACTGGGTAAAGATGGACAGGCCGTTGCTGGACACGTTGGTATACACAAGGCCCATGATGCCGAAGGGTGCCAGATTGATGATCCAGCGGACGATCTGGGAGACTGCATCCGCTGTGTTCGCCAGGAACAGCTTGGTGCTGTCTGCGCCGTACTTCTTCATGGCCAGACCGAACAGGCAGGCCCAGAACAGGATGCCGATGTAATTGCCGTTCAGCAGGGCACTGACGGGGTTTGCCACAAAGTTGGTGAGCAGGGTGTTCATCACCTCGCCCAGACCCTGGGGCACCACCTCGGATTCTGCAGCCTCAGCCAGAACAACGGTCTGAGGGAACAGGAAGCTGGTCACCACCGCAATGGCGGCGGCCAGGAAGGTGGTGAGCATGTACAGCCAGATGACCGTGCCAAAGCGCCGGTCCAGCCTGGACGTGCCCTGCGCCAGCGCACTGGCCACGATAACGAACACCAGCACCGGGGCAATGCCCTTCAGGGCACCCACGAACAGGCTGCCGAACTCTTCCACCCAGCCCGCACCGGGCACCGCCAGTGCCAGCACCGCACCGACCACAAGGCCGATGACGATGCGCAGGATCAGGCTGGTGGCGTTGTACCTTGCCGCAACCGCTTTCAACGTTTTCATAACTTTTCTACTCCCCTATCCAGATTGTACGTCTATTGCGTACAGTTTTCCCATTCCTCTACACGGAACAAGTACGATTATACGCCTTGCAGGCCAAAAAGTCAAAGATTTTGCCCGCTTTTTTTGTTTTTCATTTCAACATATACAGACACGAGCTTTTTTCACTGTCCGTATATGAAATACAGATTCACAAAAAGAGACCGCACCCCGTGTGTTTCGGGATGCGGTCTGTTCCTGTTTTAGTCGAGATAGGACACCTTGCCGGGCACAAAGCCCTGAATGCCCATGCCGGGCGCGTCGGAGACGGTGATGTTCTTTTCGTCGAACACGGCACCGCCGAGGATGTGGTCCTCGCTGCAGAGCACCGGGCCGTCGAGGTCGATCTTGGTGATGATCTTCTTGGCGCAGGCCAGCTCCACGGCGGCGTTGACCGAGATCTTTGCTTCCAGCATACAGCCGATCATGCACTCCACGCCGTACACCTCAGCGGCGGCGGCAATGCGCAGGGCATTGGTGATGCCGCCGCACTTCATCAGCTTGATGTTCACCAGGTCGGCCGCGCCGGTCTGCATGATCCGCAGGGCATCTGCCGGGCTGAACACGCTCTCGTCGGCCAGCACGGGCACATCGGCATGGCGGGTGACATACTGCATCCCCTCAAGGTCTGCGGCGGGCACGGGCTGCTCCACAAACTCAATGTCCAGCCCCTTCTCCTGCATCTGGTTCAGGATGCGGACCGCCTGCTTGGCGTTCCAGGCCTGATTGGCATCGATGCGGAGCTTGATGTCCCGGCCCACGGCCTGCCGCACCGCGGCAAGGCGGGCCACATCCAGCTCAGGGTCGATACCAACCTTGACCTTCAGGCAGTCGTAGCCGCGCTGGACGGCGGTGCGGGCATCCCGGGCCATCTCCTCGGGCGGGTTGACACTGATGGTGATATCGGTCACGATGTTCCTGCGGGCACCGCCCAGCATCCGATAAACAGGGGCGCTGTACTTCTGGCCCAGCAGATCCCACAGGGCCATGTCCACAGCGGCCTTGGCGCTGGTGTTGTGGACAAGCGCCTTCTGCACGGCGGCGGTCAGATCCTCAAATTCATCGAGGTCGCGGCCCAGCAGGGCAGGGGCGATATGATCCTGAATGGCACCGAGGATGGCCCCGGTGGTGTCGCCGGTGATAACACCGGTCGGGGGTGCTTCGCCGTAGCCCACCGCACCGGTATCGGTGTGGAGCTCCACGATAACATCCTCAACGCTGTTCACAGTGCGCAGTGCCGTTTTGAACGGCACCCGCAGCGGGGTGGAAATGCGGCCCAGCCGCACCTGTGTGATCTTCATAGTCCCGTCCTCCTTCTTATTCCAACGGCAGGTTTGCCAGCTTGACAATGGCGTTTGCAATGATCTGGGCGTTCTGCACCAGACGTTCCAGATCGATGCATTCATCGGGCTGATGCTCTGTGACCGGGTCGCCCGCGAACAGGGGGCCAAAAGCCACCACATTGGGCAGCATCTTGGCGTAGGTGCCGCCGCCGATGCACTTGGGCGGGGCATTGTCGCCGGTGGCATCCCGGTAAACCTCCAGCAGGGCGCTGACCAGCGGGGTCTCGGCAGGGTAGTAGAGCTTTTCCTTGTGCACCTGCCCATCCAGCGCCCAGCCTGCGGCCTCAAAGGCGGCCTGCACAGCGGGCTGGCAGTCTGCCCGTTCCATGGTCACAGGATAGCGGTAGTTCAGCTTGACCCACAGATGCTGCGCGTCGCCCTCGATCAGCCCCCAGTTGCAGCTCATGGGGCCGGAGAGCGCATCCTCCAGCCGGTGGCCCAGCAGGCGCTCGCCGTAGGGGTCGGTGCCCAGCTTCTCGGCCAGAAAGTGCACGGCCTGCTTGGCATCCCCCTCCAGCGGCAGCCGGTCGAGGTAGCACACCAGCCGCCCAATGGCGTTTTCGCCCTGCTCCGGGTGGCTGCCGTGGGCCGAAACGCCCACCGCTTCCACCTGATAGCCGCCGGGGACGGCTGTCACGGTGATGTGCTCCGCATCCGGCAGGGAGGCCCCCGCCGGGGCGGTCAGCACAGCGCAGGCGTAATCCGGCACCACATTGCCGGCCACGCCGCCCTGCACCCTGCTCAGCTGCCAGGCCCCGGTCTGGTGCAGCTGCACAGCATAGCTCTCGTTCAGGATACCCTTTTCGCCGTTGATGAGCGGATACTCGCCGTCCGGGGTGAAGCCCAGCACCGGGATCTCCCCGCCGTGGGCCTTGTAGTACAGCACGTCCCGGTCGTTGGTCTCCTCGTTCAGGCCGAACAGCAGCCGGACACGGCGGTTGAGCGGAATGCCCAGATCCCGGATGGCCTTCAGCGCGAACAGGCTGGCCACCACCGGGCCTTTGTCATCAACGGAACCCCGGCCATACAGCCTGCCGCCCTCGATCTCGGCGGCGTAGGGCGGGTGATGCCAGCCCTCGCCCTCGGGCACCACGTCCAGATGCCCCAGCACCGCCACCATCTCGTCCCCGGTGCCGATCTCGCACCAGCCGATGTACCGATCCATGTCGGTGGTCTCAAAGCCCAGCTCATGGCAGAGGGTCAGCGCCTCGGCAAAGCAGGCATCCACCTCCTCGCCAAAGGGCTTGCCCGGCAGCGGATCGGCCTCCACACTGCGCCTGCGCACCAGCCGCTGGAGCGCCGCCACCATCTGGGGCCGCAGCGCCGCCACGGCCTCGTTCAGTTTTTTGTCCATACGTTCCACCCCTTTTGTGATTCATTTCACAGCTTGTATTATAGAACGATTGCCCCCGCTCCACAAGCCCCCAGTTCGGCAAAAAAGGGTCTTGACACCGCGCAGTGTGTACGCTATTATGTACATAAGAGGTGATGCACGATGACGACCACTAATATCACGAACTTTCGCAAGAATGCTTTCCAGTATGTAGAGCAGACCGTAAAGTACAATGAACCGCTGAACATCTGCACCAAAGACGGCAACGCTGTTCTGCTTTCGGAAGAAGATTACAGCGGCATTATGGAAACGCTTTATCTCGTCTCCGTGCCGGGAATGCGGGAAAAGCTCATGGCGGCCAAGGCCGAACCGCTGGAAGATTGTGTTGACGAATCGGCTGTGGAGTGGTAAATGTACAAGATTGTTTATGCGAAAACCGCGCTCAAGGACATTCCAAAGCTGAAATCCGCCCATCTTGACGAAAAAGCGAAGGCGCTGATCTCCGTTATAAAAGAAAATCCGTTCCAGAACCCGCCGCCCTATGAAAAGCTGGTGGGCGATTTGAACGGCTCGTACAGCAGGCGCATCAACATACAGCACCGCCTTGTGTATGATGTTTTTGAAGAAGAGCAAACCATCAAGATTTTAAGCCTTTGGACACATTACGAAAGATGACCCGAAAACGGACTGTTTTGCAGTTCGTTTTTTTTTTTTCAAATTTTTTTGAAAAAGGGTGAAAAGATTCCGCGCGGCGTGTATTTAAGGAAGTAAGAGCATCCATTTTGCCGGAGCTCCACTTCCGGCCCAAAGAAAGTGAGGGACCCCCTATGAAGAAACGACTTATCAGCCTTCTGGTGGCGCTGTGCATGGCGGTAACGCTCCTGCCTGTGTCGGCAATCACAGCGTGGGCGGAGGAGAGCGGCTCCAACTTGAAGCCTTTGCAATTTCGGCAAGGTTATCCGGTTCTCGATGGTATAACTCCTACACCCAGTCCTGATGGGCACATTTATACCGGTGATGGCTGGAGCTATGATGCTACGGCTAAAGTTTTGACCATCGCCCCCGAAAGCCCTACTACCTATGATTTGAAAGATTACGGAAGCATCCGTAAGGATTATAACAGTATTGCATGTTCTACCATCATAGAGAAAAACGCAACGATTGTAAATGGTAGTTTTTTGGACATCAAGAATCCTGGTTCCAGTATTACCAATGATGGCACTATAACGAGTGGCACTTACTCAATGCCCGTTATAAATCATGGTACTATTACCGGCGGCATTTTTCGTAAAAAACCAACAGGTGGCAATGTCGATAACGGCTATACCTTGAATGTGAATTCCCAGCAGAATGGCAGCTATGAGAGTTTTCATGCAGAAATCAAGGATCTCGGCTCAAGCGTTTATGTCATTCCCAATTCCTACTATAATACCAGTGTCACCATCCTATATGGTTTTTTCGATAGCTGGCCAGAAACATTATTTCCTATTGATGTTACATTCGGAAACACAAACGACACACATTGTTTGTTAAAAGATTGGGCACCAAGTGCACGCTATCACTATAATGTTGATCATGTTTATGTCACTTTTACCGCACCACCCGCCAAAGCGGACACCGTTACCCTGAGCAAGCTGACCCGGCTGGTGATCGACGAAAACGGCTACCCCGTTGGCACCGAAGGCGGCACCCGGGATTACAGCGGCAACGGCTGGAAGTTTGAGAAGGGCAATAGCACGCTGACGCTGGAAAGCGGAGATTATTCTTTTTGGGAACAACCAGAAGTCAAATGTCCTGTCATCATTAAAGACGGGGTCACTACAATTGGCGGCATGTTCTCCAAAAAAGTAACAAATTATGGCACTGTAGAAAAGGCTGTTATTAACAACATTTTCGAGAATCACAATACCGTCAAGAATTCGTATTTCCTCAACTCTCCTTCCAGCATAGCAGTCACAAACCATGGCGGTACAATGCTTGACTGCCTATTTGAGAATGCACCTGAAGGTATTGAGTCTCACACCATAACCGAAGTGGAAGACTATTTTATTTCTGCTGAACTAGATGGCATTGACTATCCGGCAGTTCAAACCAAGTTTTATTTTACTGGCACTCCAAAGCTTCGTGTAAACCTGGTAAAGGATGGAAATGTCAAACCCGTCACTTCCATCAATCAGAAGCTCAATTATGGCGGGTTAATAGAAGATTATCCGGTCGGCTACATTTTCACCGTGGAAAACGATAATGAAGATGTTGTGCTGAACGCCGCTCCTGTACCGGGTAAGGATGACCCCAAGCCCGACCCGAAGCCCGAACCCACACCTGACCCCGAACCCGAAGCCTCCACCTACACCCTGACGGTGAAGGGCGGCACGTTCACCTACAACGGCGGCGAAGCCATGACCAGCGCCAGCGTGCCGGTGGATGCCGAGGTCAAGGTGACGCTGAACCAGAGCGCCGTGCCCGAGGGCATGGTGTTCGACCTGTGGGCCATGGATGAAGCCAGCCTGCTGGGCAACCCGGCGGTCGCCTACAACGAGGAGAGCTTTACCATCCCGGCGGGCAGCGTGGCCAAGGGCAGCACCGTGACCGTGGAGGCCCAGTACCGGGATGCCACCATCGAGAGCGAGCCCAGCATTCTGGGCACTGCCGCCATCATCGGCGTGGCCGGTGCAGGCACGGCGGTCATCGTGTGTCAGGGCTACCGCATCGGCATGGAGCTGTACGAGAAGTATTTCCAGCCCACGCCGGAAGAAACTGCGGTGGTCGAACCCACGCTTGAAGGTCAGATGACAGATCCGATTTCCTGAAAGCGGGCTCACCCTCTCAGTCTCGCTTTGCTCGACAGCCCAGGTTGTGGCTCCCAGCAGCTGCTTCGTGCAATTGCACTCGCACCTTGCTGGCCACTGCCCCAACAACTCCTC
>PPYE01741936.1_pt1 | contig 11781 bp, 8 predicted proteins | sample 1559881 | NCBI WGS metagenome assembly PPYE01 (sample SAMN08240022, study PRJNA423297) | Human gut metagenome, whole genome shotgun sequencing project.
CTAATAGAAGCCGGACTAGAAACTCTTACGGTAGCAGTTTCTGATTCTGTATAACTACTACCTTGACCATTCCAAGTATAAGTTCTACTTGCACTCTTAGCAGTTACATTAGATTGACCTCCACTGTAACTGAAAGAAGTTTTATCTACTCTACAGTTATAACTCCATGAAGAATAAACTTTTCTACCTGCTGCCTGAGTAAATGTTGCCTGTATGGTTTTACCCGAATACTTCTGAGTCCAAGTTACAGTGATTGATTTACTATTAGTAGATGTATTGTTGGGTACTATTCTACCTTTATTACCGTCGTAATCTGTAGTATACCAAGAACCTTCCGAAGTTTTAGTGACATCATTCGCCAAACTTTGAGAGATAGTAGTATTAACACCGTTTACTTGCTTAACTCGATTAGAAGCATATGAACCAAAGGGGTATGTACCTCCAGTAGCTGGAGCATTAAAAGAAGGATTACCATTCTGATCCCACTGGAATGTATAAATCCATTGCTCGGCATTGATATCCTCTAACTTGACACATTCATTGTTACCATAGCTAGCAGCATTACTAATTACAATAACCTTGTCAACATTGGAGTCCTTACCATTATTGAGTGCTAACAACTCAGCCTTGGTAGGGCACTCATTAGAGGTCTTACCAAGGCCGGTCTTATTCAGAATAGCACTCCAAGTTGCTATTTCTGCCATATTACTTATTGTTTAATTGTTTCTTAAAGTCTTCGAATTCTTTTCTCAATAACTTAACTCCTTCGAGAGCCATGACACTGAGCATTTCATATTCTACTACTTTTACTTTTACATATTCCTGACCATCTTCTCCGACGAAAGTTTCGAATCTAGATTGGTTAGGTACTTGAGAAGCAGGTATAGTATTCTCTGATACCAACAGAGGTTCAATTTCCTCTAAGCTCTGAGCAATAGTTCCCACTTGGTATTTACCATTCATCTTGAAGTGAACTGTAGGTATATTGCAGATTTGGTCCAGAGTATGGTTCAAATTCTCTACTTGAGATTTTAATCTACCATCTGATTCCTTCCAGAAACCAGAAGCTGCAGTAGTTTTAGCAAATACTACTTGGTCTGTAGTAGCCAATCCTAATTGATCTCTAGTTACATTATGAGGATTATCTTTTCTGTTTGCATGGGTATTTAAGTCGGCCTGAGCTTTTGTACCTGCAGCCTTAGCATCTGCAATAGCAGCAGCCTGAGCAGTAGATACTGGCATATCTGCTGGAGCTAAGTTCTGTACATTACCTAAACCTACTTGAGCTTTGGTTACATTGTGAGGGTTACTCTTATTGCCAATATGAGCATCTAAGCTTTCCTTGATTACTTTGTCAGAATCCTGGATTAATTTCTCTAATGCAGTTTTAGCAGCATCAGTATAAGCCTTAGCTTCATTCAGGGCATTGGTAATGTCTCCATTCAAGCCAGAGTTAAGTTTGTTAAACATATCTGCGGATATAGTACCGGCTTGTTCTGCACTTGCTGAAGGAAGAATGACTTCCCAATATACCTTCTTATACTCAGGTAGTATTACCTGAGTTTCAGGATTATAGCGATTGTAGTTCTCTATTTTTAGTCTAACTACATTCTTATCTTTTAGTGATTCATCAGCCTTTGAACTAGTAATATTAGATACAATTCCTCCTGGGATAGAATCAAACAGTTTCTTATCGGCTGCAGTTTGTACACCTGCTAAGTCTTTGGTAGCAGCTGGGATAGGTTGATTATAAGTATTTACACTTGCAGTATTACCAAAATCTGAACAATCGAAATTTAATCTAACTTCGATAGCATTTCTAGTCCAAGCTCCGTCATCCTTAATATGAGAATAAAACTTTAGATTATCACTCAGAGATTTTCTCCAATCAGCTAAAGCTTTACCCTTACCTCCATCATAAGCAGTACCAGTAACTTCTCCAAGTATCAGTGAAGAAGTATTACTATCTACAAACTGAGTACCTGACCAACGGAATTGATAAGATGGTTCATCCTGGGTAATATTCAAATATATCTTACCTGATTCTCCAGTAATAGGATTAGCATGATTTGGGTCAGAATATAATTTAATATTGCTCAGCTTTCCAGTTTCACTGACATCATAAGTAGCATAAACTTCGATAACATCATCAACATAAGAAGGCAATTGACTAGAAGGTACTAAGCCATTACCATCCAAAGAAGCAAATCCATTAGCCTTACCCTTAGTTGCTACAAAATCATCATGTTTCTTTTCTAAGTTATTGATATTAGTTTGTAACTTATTTTCAAGTGCGGTATCTGCAGCAGCTCTGGCTTCTTCTTCTTCCTGAATCTTTTGCATCTGAACCTGATCGTATTCAGCACGAGCATCTGCCTCTTCTTTGATAGCCTGAGTAAATTTAGTGTCCAATGCCTGGTCAGCTGCTTTTCTATCCTTGATTTCTTGAGCAAGGGAAGCTTCGGAAGAATTCTTCAAGGCTTCAATGGCATCTTTTCTGTCTTGGATTTCCTTAGCAATCTGCTGGGGTAAAGTTTTATCCAACTTAACCTTATCAGCAGCAGTCATAGTACCAGCTTTAGTAGTTGAGGCTACTGGTAAATTAAAAGTGGTATTATCATCTTTATATATACCTTCGTTTACAGTTTTTCGGTTTACTGATACTGTAACTTTATTAGCATCTGAAGTTGCTCCTTCTCCAACTACTACAGTCTGAGGAATAGAGTTAAATAACTTCTTATCTGCTGCAGTTTGTACACCGGCTTTCTCAGCAGTAGAAGCAGGGATATCTACAGTGAAATCATTAGATTTCTGTATACCTTCATCGGAGTTATATGTACTTCTACTTATGTTAGTAGTAACCACACCAGCCTTAGGTGTATAACTAGCTCCAGTGATATAATCATTGGGCATAGAATTCCATCTCTTCTTATCAGCTGCTGACTGAAGACCTGCTTTAGCATCTGTAGCAGAAGGTATAGCAAACTTACGAGGCATAGGTTTTCTTGCAGCCTCTTCAGCATCGATATTATCCTGGAGAACCTTATCAGCAGCCTTTCTCTCTTCGCTCTCAGTCTTAAGGTCCTGAGTATTCTTATCTACTTTAGCTTCAATACGAATATCCTCGGTCTTTCTAGCCTCGATTTCTATATTCAACAGTTCCTTGATTTCAAGATAACCCGTATTCTGATTACTTTGTAAGCCCTGAATCAATTCCAAATTACGTTGAATATTAGCAGTATTCTTAGCAATTAATTCATCCTGAGCCTGAGCCTTTGTTAATAATTCAGAACGAGTTTCTGTTACGAAAGTTCTCAGTTCACTTACTGTAGCATTAAGAGTAGTACTTAATTCAGTAAACTTCTGAGTAACTTGTTCATCAGCTGCAGTTCTATCGGAGATTTCCTTATCTATAATACCTTTAAGTTCAGTCAGCTTATTAGTAATTGTAGTTGCAAAGTTAGGATCATCTCCCAATGCTTTTGCAATCTCTTCTAGTGTATCTAATACTCCAGGAGCAGAACCAATAACCTTTTGGATTGCAGCTTCTACTTGTTCGGCATTCTGATAGTTAGAATCGTTTTCCAACTGAGATACCTTAGTAATGTAGTTAGCAAATTCCTGGATATTATCTAACTTAGCTTTTAATAAGTCGGTAAAGTCATTTGAAGAAAGCTCTTTGCCATCTACTTTATCAACCTTTCGGTCATTCAAGTTTTCAACAGCCTGAACTCTATCTGATACTTCCTGAGTAATCTTATTCTCTAACAGAGTGTCTGCCTGAGTACGATTAAGGGTTTCGGTATCAATATTATTCTGAAGCTTGGTATCTTCTTGTAGTCTACTTTGAACCTCATCATTGATATCTTTAGATATAGCTACCAAATCATCTTTGTGATTTTCCATAGCTGTAGTCAGAGAATCCTTAAGAGCTTGTTCAGCAGCCTTAGCTCTTTCTACTTCGGTTTGAATAGCAGAAGTGTTATTGGTTACTTTCTCACTAAGCTCAGCTAAAGAACCAGTTACTCCACTATTGATGTTATCGATTCGAGTACTTAAAGCATCATCACCTGCCTTACGATCTTTAATCTCCTGGTCGATTCGAGCATTGATTTTCTCATCTTCATTTGCCCGGGCAGTAGATTCAGTATTTATCAAGCCAGTGAACTTATTATCTAATAAAGTATCTGCTGAAGTTCTATCAGAGATCTCCTTATCGATATTCTGCTGTAAAACAGTATCACCAGCTTCTCTCTTTGAAACCTCAGTGTTCAAGTCGATATTTACCTTATCTACCTGAGACTTAAGATTAGTATCAGCATTGGCTCTTGCTTCAGCTTCTGCATTAACCATGCCTTTTAATTCAGCATAATCTTCAGCTTCCTTAGTAATCTGGTCGTTTAATCTGTCAGTATTACGTTGGATATTTGCCTTGTTAGCATTTACTTCTGTTTGCAAAGCATCTATCTTAGCCTGAAGTTCATTTTTAACGGTATTTACCGCATCCTGAATAGATAAAGCCAATTCTTGTATCTTGGTAGCATTAGCAGTTACTCGAGTATCTAATGCAGCATCAGCAGCCTTACGATCCGTTTCTTCCTTAGTGATAGCAGCTTGTAATGCAGCATCGGCATCTTTTCTATCTTGGATTTCCTTATTCAGACTAGCTTGAATACCGTCAGTGTTACCAGTAATTTTATCTACTTCGTTATCAACGTATTCTTTCAACTTAGCCTCAAGAGCAGTATCAGCTTCCTTACGGTCAGAAACTTCCTTATCTACATTAGCCTGTACCTGGGCATCAGCTTCTGTACGATTAGTAATTTCTTGATTCAACTGTTCGGTAATAGCTGCCAATTTCTTGGTAATTGTAGTTGCAAAGTTTGGGTCATTACCCAAAGCATCTGCAATCTCCTTCAAAGTATCAAGAACCTCTGGAGCTTCCCCAATAATCTTTTCAATAGCTGCCTGAAGATCTGCTTCAGTTTGATAACCAGCATCATTGATAAGCTGAGATACTTTTGTGATATAATTAGCATGTTCTTCAATGCCATCCAACTTAGCCTTGAGAATATCGGTAAAGTCGTTTTTAGTAAGAGAATAGCCTTCTCTTTTATCTACCTTACGATTATCTAAGTCTTTATCGGCAGCAATACGTTCTTGTTTTTCTTGCTCTAGTTTTTCAAGCAATTCGGTTTTATCTGTACCGGCCTGAGTTTTCAAATCCTCAATCTTATGGTCAAGGATTTCATCTTGAGCAATTCGAGTTTCTTTCTCGTTATCAATATTGTTCTGAAGTACAGTATCTGCATTCTGACGGTTCTGAGCTTCTTGAGTAATGTTCTGCTGTAAACCATTATCTGCATTCTGACGGTCAGAAGTTTCCTTTACAATCTGTTGGTGTAATACTTCATCCTGAGCAGTACGAGCTGCAGCTTCAGCATTAATCTTGGATTCAAGTTCTTGGTCTGCAGTTTTACGATCACTGATTTCGGTGTTCAGTTTAGATTCTAATGCTACATCTGCATTTGCTCTTTCTGAAGCCTCGGTTAGAATCTTATTATTTAAGTCGGCAATATCCCTAGTATGGTCTAACTGTACTTGATGAACAGCCTCGGTCAGTTTCTCATCAGCAGCTCTACGTTCAGCAGCTTCCTTATCTACCAATTCCTTAGCATATTCTTTAGCTTCAGTTAAGTTATTGTCAGTTTCTACTTCCAAATCACCAACCCGGTCTTCTACCTTTTGAATACGAGCATTGATTGCTTCTATCATCCTAGTAATATCTTGTACTACTTTAAGGATAGTTGCATTCAACTTATTAACCGAGTTAACCAAGTTATCGTTCACAATCTTAATCTGAGAAGCTAATTCGTTTTCACGGTTCTTAGCTCTAGTTACCTCAGCTTCTAATTGAGTACGTAATTCAGTTAATCGGTTAGTGATATTGGTAGCAAAGTTTGGGTCATTGTTTAATGCTTCAGCCAATTCCTTTAATGTATCCAAAGCATCATCAGCACCATCTACTAAGTCATGTATATATTTCTCAACTTGTTCTTGAGTCTGATATTTCAAATCGTTTTCTAGTTGAGAAACTTTAGTAACGTAGTTAGCATGTTCCTCAATTCCATTCAGTTTTTCTAGCAATTCATCAGAGAAGTTATTTTCTGACAAATCCCAACCTTCTTTCTTATCTACCTTGTTTGCAATTGATAAGAAGAATGCCCAGAACTCTTTAAGAGTTCCAACAAAACCATGAGCCAAAGAGTCATCATAATAACCCTGTAATAGCCGTTGGTCAATCTCTTCGCAAGTGTAGTATTTACTAACGTACATATGTATATATTTTAAGGTGTTACTTTATTCTTTCCCAATAACAGTTCTGAGTTATTACCACGGAAGTATTCTTTTTCTTTACCAGCAAAAGCATTTGGGATATCATCTGGATTATCTGGGTCAACATCTCCTCCATTCTCTATATCCCCAACTACTACGGCATAATCGGGTAATTTCCTAACTCTGAACTTAATAACTTGGCCAAAGCCTATATGAGGTATATCTTTATCCCATACCTCTCCAAAGTAATCTTGGTAATTTGATACGAACTTCATACCAGTCATAGATTGCATGGTAGTAGCCGAATTACCAGTACCAGGCATTTCTATGTGAACTCCAGAAGGTCCATTCAAGATTATAAGATTACTGTCCCACCAATCTCCTTCTACATTGTTAAGCTTGGTGAAACGTAACATTAACATTTTCATATCTTTATGGATTTTGTTCTACGAATTTGATTTTAGTATCTCTATCCCTTTTGAGGATTACCAAGAATACCAAAGCTTCATCTTTAGCCTGAGATACTTGAGTATCTCCAGAAGGCTTATACACTATCCCATTGATAACAAATCTATCCTCAGACCAGTTAAAGTTCCAATAACCTTCCTGATTGAGATATCCGATTTGTTCTATGTAATTCTTTGAAATAAGTATAGAAAGGTTCTCATCATCTAATTCTCCAGAAACTGTGGCTTTATTTATTGGCCAGTTCCTAAAAGCATTGTAGTAGCATAAAGCTTCTATGGGAATATTATAATATCTTGGGCTATCATCCTCAGCATGATTTAGATATTGATTAACATGTTTAGCCCAAGTAATTGTTTGTCTTCCAGCATCCCAATCTAAGAAATCAGTGATAATCTTTTTATACCTATTCCAAGAATGGTTCTTAACCATTCTCCAAGGTTCTTTTGTCATGATTTCTTATCTATTATGGTTAACGAAGGTTTACTTGCTTTATTGAGGGGGGCTGTTGGATTAGGTCCTCCCAAAGGAGTTGGTTTTCGATGATTTACTACTCTTGGTACTACTAACCGTTCAATTTGATCACAGAATGGTAAGTATATCTCTAACCTAGATGCCAGCATACATAGATTCTTTCTTAGTTCATCCATATACCCTCCAGGTTGAATCATCTTTGAATAAGTACTCCATAAGCTAGATATACTTTCGGATATCTTATCATAATACTGTACCTCAGTAGGACCCGTAGTAATTTGTTTTATCCTATCTCCTCTAGCATGTTCTCCAGGTGAATCACCATCTTGGTCTGGTCCATGAGATTCAGTGGAGATAATTTCTCTAAAACTATTTCCTGCAACCAACAGTATATTTTGTATTTGTATATTGAGATAATCCCATACTGCCAATTCCATAATTAATTGGTTTTCTAGTCCCTCATACCATAATTCATCATTATATTTATCTGGTGGTATAACATGGCCGGGACTTTGGTTAATACTCTAAATGAAACTTCCAGACCTGATGTTACATATGTGAAGTCTAGATTCTTTTTCATTTATATTCGGATTTGTTTATTCTTTGTTTTCTTCGAAATCTTCAAGTAAAACTTCAAGAATATCTTTTACTGTATCTTTCGGATCAGCTTCGATTTCATGTTTCTTAGCAATCAGCTTAGCTTCTTCAAGTGAATAAGCTTTGGCAATCTTACTGATTTCCATACCCTTTGCAAACTGAGCAGCTAGCTTCTTGTCAAGCTTTTCGATATCCTCAGCAGTATACTTGTCAGTTTTGTTCTTATCCGGAACTAAAACCAAGTGGCCAGAAACTAAAGCTTTCTGAATACGTTTTGTTCTGTACTGACGGGCAGTAAGTTCTCTCTCTTCGCCTTTTGCAATTGAAATACCTGTTACCTGGTCGTTAAAACTGTAGGCATTAGTTCCAACTGTTACAATGTAAGTAGTAGCCATAATCTTTTATTTTTTAGGTTATAATATAAAACCCCGAACAGAATGGATTGAAACTGTTCGGGGAGAAATTAGACAAAAATACAATGAAGAAATCCCGGATATTATTCTAAGTTAACCAATAGGTATGGGTCAATGTTCATGAAGCTCGGGAATCCAGCTTCAGAGAATTTCTTGTTAGCTGCCAACAGAAGAACAGCATCCTGGTACATCTTAGAGAAACCTGTAGTCAGAGAAGCATATACAGCTTCAGTCTGATTAGATACGATTCTTTCTGATTCAAGCATCAACTGTTTAGCAGTAAGCTTAATCAAGGCAGCACTGGTATCTACCATCAACAACTGCTGATCGGGAGTTCCCGGGTGAATATAGAAGTCAGCCTTGTTGGGAACCGGAGACTTGATATTCAGTGTAGCTTCTGTAGTTCCTGAGTGACGTTCTTTAAATTCAGGCAAGTTCAACATCTCGATAGCCTGGTCTTCACCACCAATCATAGTAGTAAAGTTACGGCCCATACGAGCAGCACGAACCCAGATATGCAACAAGTCTTTATAAGTAATACCGTTGGTTGTTTCATATACACCAATAACCGGAGCAGATTCAGAACCATCAGCTTTGTTACCGTTCATCAAAACATCCATTGCCAAAGTATCCATAGCATAACCCAACTGAATACCAAAGTCACGGAGATAGATTCCCAATACATCGATTGAAACGTAGTTTTTAACTTCGTCAGTAAGTTTAAATCCTTTACCGATTTTGAACAGAGAAACTGATTTCTGTCCGAAGCTTACATCTCCCAAAGGAATTGTTTCTGCTTCATTTACCTTAGCGGGAGCAGCATCCGACATATTTACCATCGGCATAGTTACCTGCAAACCATTAATTGATTGGTCTGAAGCAATGATGTTCGGGTAGAAAGGTGCCTGACGCATACCAGTTGTAATAGCAGCACGGATGATTTCCGGTACAATCCAACGGATATTCTGTTGCGGCATAGTGAAGATGTTCTGCATTGTATCAATCTTCGGATTAATGCCCAACTTTTCAAAGAAGGCATCCTGTGATACACCATATTTACCCTGTACCAGTTCTTCCAGAGTAACTTCAATAGGCAATGTGTTGTTGGAACCCTGACGGTATGCTTCCAAACTTCTTACCATTTCTGGAAGTTCCTTTCTAAGGTCTTCCATTTTCAATTGTGCAAATTCTGTATTCATTGTTCTTCTAATGTTCAGTTAATGATTAGCGTACCAATACTTGAATAATATCATTAGCTTCATCAGCCGGTACGATGCTAATGAATTTTGTTTCATCGTCTGAAGTTTCAGCAGTGATGAAACGGTCAATCAACAGGGTATCTGTGGGTTTTACATAACCACATTCCATAGCCTCTTTAGCTACCCAGTTTACAACCATGAAAGCTTCTACAGCTACAGTTACTTCTACGGGGAAATTTCTTTGAGCCTGATAAGCTGGGTTAATGTTGTCAGTTACAGCTATACCCAGATAAACCGGGCTGCCATTTCCACCCGGGATATAAGGTTCGATATTACCATCGGTATCCAAAGCTACCGGCATACCCTGATGAATAACTTTGTTTTCTTTTACACAGAAAGCCTGATGCAACTTGTGAGATTCGCTCTTATAGATCACCGCTCTGGGAGTTTTTTCACCAAACAGAGTCATCGGTTGATCCTGATTTACCAGCTTAGTAGTAGGATGTGTATTCATATTCTTCTTATTTTTAGAGATTATTTTAATTTGTTTGAATAGATACCTTTCAGAATCTCTTCAGTACTCTTTTCGGAATTCTGAGCAGTAGCTTTGTTATCAGATTTATCTTCTGGCTCAGCTGCAGAAGAAGCACGGCTTACATCATGAGAACCGCATTTAGCACAGGTCATTGGGAATTTTTCTTCCAATCGAGCTTGGTAATCTTTAGTAAGAGAGATCAAAGTTACCATGCCGGTAGTTTCGGCATTCAACATTGTAACGATAGTTTCATCAGCTTTGTCACCCATAAGTTTTTTATAGGTTGCAACAGCATTTTCACGGAGAGATGCAATGTGGTTTTTACCTACCTGAGCCATTTCCTTCAGATTTGCAACTTCTGCATTCAGATTAGTAACCTGTTCTGTAAGAGAAGTTTTTTCTGTAGTTAAGTTATCCACAGTAGTCTGAAGAGTGTTACGAGAATTAACCAATTCCCGAATGGCTGCAAATGCAGTTTCCTCGTTCATCTCTGTACCTTCGGCAAGAGTAAGGCAATCTTTACCAAAGATTCTTTCTAAAAATTTTTGTAGTTCATTCATATCTTTATTATTAGGATTTTGATTTCCTTGGTTATCATCATAAGATTGGGAAGTATCGTTATTTTCACTGAACAAAGCTAGATCAGTTTTCGTATCATAGAAGAAATACTGTTTAGACTTATCATCTCTATATTCTTCGTATGAAGCCCAAGTTCTCTTGGCAAAATTGGGATTAATGATTTTACCATCATCCCCAATCTTCTGAGCAAAAGCATCAGCTCCATGAGATACCAAAGAGGTTTCTAAGTATCTTACTACTTCAGTAACTATTCTTCGTACCATAACTCCCTTAGAATCATAGGTACCCAGTTTCTGGTAGAATTCGTTATCTTCCATATTTGGGTGAGACTTATCCCACTTAAACTGTACTGTTACTGAGTTAGAATGGATAGATGGAGGATCCATAAGAATGCCTCTAGCAATTCTCGGATTTGCTTTACCATCAATCTTTAATATACCATTAATACCTGCAGGAATAACAAAAGAACCATCCTTGTATTCATCTTGCCAGATAACTTGTGATACAGCTCCAATAGCATTACCAATATTAGTCTCATGGTCACAGTTTACTGTTTGTCCTAAGAGCATTCTCATAGAAGCTTTTAATACTCCATTTTGACTAAAATCGGTAGGATTCCAGTTCTTAGACACAATAGTTGCAGATAATAATCTGAACATTGGTTCAATAAACTCCTCATCTTTAGGAGTAAGTTCTTCTGGCTTCAAGTCAGGATAATAGGTATTATAATCTATTTCTCCTCCCCAAAAACCAAATTGACTGACTGACTCCTTAGAAGTTTGAGCCCATTTATAAAAATTCTCCGAGAAGGTTTGTGGTTCTATGGATGTTGGGATATACCCAGCCATTATAGTATGACCACTACCTATCACTAAAGAATCCAAATGTTCTCTGTTCTTTTTAGTAATCGGTTTACTCATCTTGATTTAGTATTTTGATCTCCTCGTGAAGGAGCCGGGTTATTTTTATCTCTTGATCTACGAGCGGATTGATTCTTATCGTCCTGTCTCTGTTTCTTCTTAGTACCCTCTTGTGGGTCTGAATTACCTCCCTTAGCAAATTGGTCTTCCAATGAAACTCTTGGTTCTTCTTCTGAAGGAGAATCATAACCCATTTCCCAAGCATATTGATATTGAGAAATGATACCTGCCTTGTAAAGTAAGTCAAGGTTCTGAATCTTATA
>PPYE01294853.1_pt1 | contig 11778 bp, 8 predicted proteins | sample 1559881 | NCBI WGS metagenome assembly PPYE01 (sample SAMN08240022, study PRJNA423297) | Human gut metagenome, whole genome shotgun sequencing project.
CAAAATAGCGGCAAGCAGAAGGAATATTCTTATTTATGAGTGTGAAAAATATATTGATGAGAATTATGAAAGAGGCATTACAGTATCGGAGATTTCAAGGTATATTGGAGTAAGTATGAGTTATCTTAGCCGAATTTTTAAGGATGAGACAGGTAACACGATTATTAATTATATTAATGAGAAAAAGATACAGAAGGCAAAAGAGTATCTGGGAGGAACGGATATGAAAATATATGAAATAGCCGAAAAATTAGGATTTGAGAATACAACATATTTTTCATATTTCTTTAAAAAATATACAGGAATATCACCAAAGGAATATAAAACCCCTGAAGATTCAAATTAATCCGGAAACTGTCTGAAGGTAATCAGCACGAGGACGCAGGAACTTGCAAAGATATGCCATGATATTAAGGATCATATTTTTTATGATTAACTATCTGGCAGAAAAAGACGACATACAGGGTATAAAAAATAGTTAGGGAAAATTCCGGTTGTGGAAGGTACGGCAATGATTACGTTCCCGCAGAGGGAGTGGCTTGGGGCACTTATTTATTCAAAAGCAGAGAAGGCAAATAAAGACAGTAATAATGCTATACACATACAATCCGTTTCCGAGCACAATCTTAATGTGGCTTATCTTGCCATGAGTAATTCCCCATTGAAATGTCTATCCTCTGTCGCCTGGGTTAGTGGTGCGCTTCATGACGCTGGAAAATATAGAGAAGGTGTCCAAAATTATCTCAGAAGAGCGATGAATGAAGAACAAGTGCGTCGCGGGGAAGAAGACCACTCGACAGGCGGCGGTTTTCTGATAGATAAGATGTTTCCCGCCACAAATCTATCTGTGCTGATACAGATGGCAGTATTTTGCCATCATGGTCTGCATGACTGTTTTTCATTCGAAAAATCCACTATTTACATTAAAGAGCGATTGTCCAAAAAAGAGAATTTCCAAAATGTAGAGGAACGTTATTATCAATATTTAAAAAAGGAAGATTTGGAGAAGAGAGGCCTTATAGCAAAACAGGAAGTAGCAGGCATTATCCAGGAGATATTAGGGTTTATTCGTATTAAGAATTTGAGCAAAAATATGTATGGAAACAGAGATTTTTTTCTGGGTATGTATGAAAGGACAATTATGTCGCTGCTGGTAGATGCAGATAGGACTGATACGGCATGCTTTATGGAGCAGAGAGAATTGCCTGCTCCTAAAAGTGATGAAATGATGCAAGATATTTGGGGAAAATGTATTACATATCTGGAACAGTATTTAAAGTCCATGAAATCAGAATCAAGGCTGGATGACTATCGCAGGGATATCTCGCGGAAATGTATGGAGGCCGGAGAAAGAGAAGAAAGACTTTACCGTCTGACAGTGCCCACCGGAGCGGGTAAGACGCTTAGTAGTCTGCGTTTTGGGCTGTATCATGCCAGGAAATATCATAAGAGACATATCATATATGTAGCGCCCTATCAGAGTATAATAGACCAGAATGCGGAAGAAATACGCAGGGCGATTCATAATGATGAGATTGTTCTAGAGCACCATTGTAATGTGATTCATGATGATGAAAGAGAGAGAATCCGCTATGAAATTCTGACAGAGAATTGGGATTCGCCGATTATAGTCACTACAGCGGTACAATTTTTGAACACGTTGTTTGCCTCTGGAATTGGAAATATCAGGCGTATGTATAGCATTCTGAATAGTGTGATTATATTTGATGAAGTTCAAAAGAATATGCTGAGGTATTTAAAAGAACGAAAATTATAGATACTACGAAAGGAGCAGGAAGCGGATTTGCGGCAGAAGAATTACAAGAGTTTATCTGGGACAAGGCGGAGACGCTTAAACAAGTTCTTGTCGTTGTGAATACAAAGAAATGTGCAGAGAGTCTTTATAAAGAGATTAAGAAAAAATGTAAGGGATCGGATTATATATTATTTCATCTGAGCACGAATATGTGCGCGGAACACAGGAGGGATGTACTAAAGAGACTGGAAGAGAATTTAGAAAATGAGAAGAAGGTGATATGTATCAGCACTCAGCTGATTGAGGCGGGAGTGAATCTATCCTTCAAGTGCGTCATACGTTCCCTGGCAGGCCTTGACAATATCATTCAGGCGGCAGGCCGATGCAACAGGCATGGGGAAGCGGGTATGGGGTACGTCTATGTTGTGGGAATAAGCAGCGAGTTAGAAAATGTAGAAAGACTTGCGGAGATTCGAAAAATGCAGGAGAGCATGACAGAAGTGCTAAATCAATTCAGGAAGAATCCAGCAATATTTGATCATAGTCTGTCGTCCGAGGAGTCAATCCGGTACTATTACCAGATATATCTAAGGAAGAGAATGCCGGAGATGGAATATCTTGTATCGGTGAATGGAGTGGATGTTACACTGCTTGACTTGCTATCCACTAGCAAGACGATGTGGGAAAGCATGTCAGAGTCAACCAAAAAGGATAGTAAGAATTTGCTGTTAAAGCAGGCGTTTAAAACGGCGGGAGATGTATTCGAAGTGATACCCGAAGATGGAAAGGTAGATGTCGTAGTTAGATATGATGAAAAAGCAGAGAAGCAGATAGCCATTCTTGAGGACGAATATGCTACGCTGGCAGAGCATAAGAAAGCGCTTCGAAGGCTTCAGCCATATACGGTGGGGATATCCGAGCAATTTCGTCAGAAGTTAGGAAATGCAATTACATCGGTATGTGGAGGAACCGTCTATGTCCTGAGTCAGAACTATTATAGTAGAGAAACTGGTGTTTCAGAAGAACCGCTGGGAATGGAATTTATAAACTTTTAGAAAAGGGGTGAGAAGGTGAAGTATCGCAATACAGTAGAATTTGAAGTGTATGGAGACTACGCGTTGTTTTCGGATCCCGTGACCCGCGTAGGAGGGGAGAAATGTTCTTATCATGTGCCCACGTATGAAGCGCTTAAAGGGATTTTGCAAAGCGTGTACTGGAAGCCTACGTTGATTTGGATTATAGATGCGGTAAGGATTATGAAGCCAATCCAGACGGAGACAAAGGCTATCCGTCCCATTAGTTATAATGGGGGAAATGATTTATCCTATTATACTTATTTGAAGGATGTCAGTTATCAAGTGCGGGCACATTTTGAATGGAACAGAAACAGGCCGGAACTAGAATCGGACCGTAATGAAAATAAGCATCATAATATTGCCAGGCGAATGATAAGCCGAGGCGGAAGAAGGGATATTTTCCTGGGCACAAGAGAATGTCAGGGATATGTGGTACCATGCGAGTTTGAAGAAGGGGAAGGATATTATGACAGCCAGGAAGGCGATTTGTCCTATGGGCTTATGTATCATGGCATTACTTATGCGGATGAGGCAGTTCTTCCGGAAGATGAGGGAAAGATGACGGTGAGGTTCTGGCATCCGGTCATGAAAAAGGGAATCATCGAATTTACCCGTCCTGAGGAGTGTGCGGAAAAAAGACACATTAGGGAAATGGCAGTAAAGCCATTTGGAGAGGGCAATTTTACAGGCATTCGAGAATTTGACGGGGAGGAGGAAGACATTGAGTTGGTTTAGCGAATTGTATGATTTATATGAGAAAAATGAAGAGAAAATTGGAAGAGTAGAATATAAGACCCGCCAGGGGAAAAAGGGACCAGAGCAGGTTCCACTGGTTCTTTTGCCAATATTTCATACGACGGTAGCAGCACAGATTACGGTTGACATTGACAGTGAGGGAAATATTCTCGGAGCATCAAGAGTGCCGGATGAAGATAAGATGACAATCATCCCTGTGACGGAGACTTCTGGCATCCGCACATCAGGTGTTGAGGCGCATCCTTTCTGTGACAACCTAAAATACCTGGCTGCAGATTACGCAAGATATGTAAAGAATGAAAAAAAAGACTTTTCCAAGAATCACAAACTCTACATAGAAGGTCTAAAGTCCTGGCATCTGTCTGAGTATACACATCCAAAAGTAGATGCGCTTTATGCTTATTTAAGCAAGGGGACGCTCATGGCTGATTTGGTTGAAGAAGGAGTCTTGATTACAGATGAAAAAGGAGTTCTTTTAGAAAAGGAAAAGATACAGATTGTATCACAGGCAGATGCGTTTGTAAGATTTCGTATCATAGAAAAAGCAGATTTAAGCCAGGATATTTTAAACGATCCTTCCGGGCGATATTTTTCAGAATGTTGGCTGGATGGGACCTTGCAGAAAAGTTATATCAAGTATCACCGTTCCAGATTAACGCAGACAGATTTCTGCTATCTTACTGGCGAGAATGTTCCGGTATCTTATCTTCAGCCTAAGAAAATCAGAAATGAAGGAGACGGGGCGAAACTTATTTCCTCAAATGATGAGGACAATTATACATTTAAAGGAAGATTTACGGATAAAACGGAAGCATTTGCTATAGGATATGAGGCTTCTCAAAAGGCCCACAATGCGCTTAAATGGATTATACGTAAGCAAGGATACAGTTGGGATGACCTTTGCATCGTGATCTGGGAATCTAATCTGGAGCCGATTCCGGATTGGGGCGCTGATACAGATAAGATTGAGGAAGCCTATCAGGAGGCGCAGGAAAGCGAATATGAAGGATGGGGAGAGGAGGAAGAACAGGAAGAAAAGGAATATGAGACGGGAGCCGCGGCTGCGGCAAGGTTCAAAGCAGCAATGCGCGGATATGGAGAGAATCTGAAGACGGACTCGAAAGTTATGATTCTTGCCTTTGATGCTGCCACTACTGGAAGGCTTGCTATGGTGGAAAATAAAGAGTTTGCCGCCAGCAGGTATGTAGATAATATCAAATACTGGCATGACAGCTGCAGATGGCTGCAGTCAAAATATAAGGACGGACATAACTTTCGTTATTTCGGAATGGCAGGCGTGAAAGATATTGCGGAAGCCCTGTACGGGACGGAGCAGAAAGGAATTATTTCCCTTGGAGGCAATACAAGAATGTATGCGGAAGTATGCAAGAGGCTTTTGCCCTGTATATCTGAGAGGAGACGCGTGCCGAGAGATATAGTAAATGCCGCGGTACAAAAAGCGTCATCCCCGGTTTCGTATGACAATCGGTATAATTGGGAAAAAGTGCTTTCTATAGCATGCGCTCTGGTGAAAAAGCAGAAAATGGAAGTGGAAAAGGAGGAGTGGAAAGTGTCGCTGAATGAGGAAAGCAGGAATAGAGACTATCTGTACGGACGACTTTTAGCAATGGCTGACAGGATTGAATACCGTACATTTGACAGAGATGAAGACGGGAAAAGAGTGACGAATGCAAAAAGATATATGAATGCATTTGCACAGCATCCATACCAGACATGGAAGGTATTAGAGGAGCGTATACAGCCCTATTTGCAAAAATTAGATATTAAGGAGCGGAATTCTTATAATAAGACTCTTGATGAAATCTATGAATTGTTCGATGAAAAAGAATTTACTAATAATGACAGGCTGGAAGGATTATATTTACTGGGCTATCACAGCCAGTCTTATGAACTAAAATATAGGCCGAAAAAAGCGGAGGAGGAAAAAGAATGACAACTTTAAAAGGAAAAATTGATTTTGCATTGCTTGTTTCAGCAACAAATGCTAATCCGAATGGAGATCCTTTGAATGGAAATCGTCCAAGAGAGAATTATGAAGGCTATGGGGAAATCTCAGATGTCTGTATTAAAAGAAAGATCCGTAATCGTTTCCAGGATATGGGACAGAAAATATTTGTCCAATCGGATGACCGTTCCGACGATGGTTACACAAGCCTGAAGGAACGGGCAGAAGGATGTGAAGAATTAAATAATGAAATTAAGAAGAAGAAAAAAGCCGATAGGGAACGTTTTGCCCAGATTGCATGTCAGGAATGGCTGGATGTGAGGACGTTCGGACAAGTATTCGCGTTCAAAGGAGAGGAAGTTTCTGTGGGAATACGAGGACCTGTTTCAATCCATCAGGCAGTCAGTTTGTCACCAGTGGACGTTGTCAGCATGCAGATCACGAAGAGCGTCAACAGCGAGGCAGGAAAGGACAGTAAGGCTTCAGATACCATGGGAACCAAGCATAGAGTAGGGTTTGGACTATACCTGGTAAAAGGAAGCGTGAATGTCCAATTGGCGGAGAAAACCGGATTTTCTCAAGAAGATGCTGAACTTTTAAAGGAGGCGCTGAGGACCCTGTTTGAAAACGACGCATCATCCGCAAGGCCGGAAGGAAGTATGGAAGTCTGCCGACTCTACTGGTGGCAGCATGAGGAAAAGACTCCTTCAGTATCTACTGCCCAAATTCATAGAAGTATAAAAATTGAGGCATTGGAAGACAGGCCTAAATCATTTAAAGATTACTCTATCAAGTTGGAAGAACTGAACTGTGTAAAACCGGAGGTATATGAGTTTGTATAAAGAAGAGGATTACCTGCAATTGTCGGGTATCCAGCATTTTGCATTCTGCCGCCGCCAATGGGCGCTTGCCTACATAGAACTCCAATGGGATGAAAATGTGAGGACTGTTGAAGGAAAACTTTTACATGAGAAGGCACATGATCCTACAAACGCGGAGAAGAGAGGAGATCTGATTATCAGCAGAGGCATGCCAGTATATTCCAGAGAATTGGGGATCAGCGGTGAATGTGACGTTGTTGAATTCCACCGCTCTCAGGACGGAATAACCTTATTTGGACGGGATGGCCTGTATGAAGTAATTCCCATCGAATACAAGCGGGGAAAGCCCAAGGAAAATGATGTGGATATTCTTCAGCTTATGGCGCAGGCATTATGCTTGGAAGAAATGCTTTGCTGCCAGATTTCCTTTGGATACTTATACTATGGAGAGACAAGACATAGAAAAATAGTAGAATTTACAGAAGAAATTCGGCACAAGACAAAAGACATGTTTCTGGAAATGCATCAGTATTATGAACGAAGATATACTCCAAGGGTAAAACGTTCCAAGGCATGTAATGCGTGTTCTCTAAAGGATATCTGTCTGCTGGCTTTAGGAATAGCAAAGTCGGCAACAGATTATATTAATAGCAGGCTATCGGAGGAATAGAGTTGAAAAAATTAATGAATACGTTATATGTGACCTCTGCGAATCGGTATCTTTCTTTAGATGGAGAGAATGTTGTTATTCTGGAAGAACAGAAGGAAATCGGGCGCGTGCCCCTACATAACCTGGAGGGAATCGTTACATTTGGATATACAGGAGCAAGCCCGAGACTTATGGGAACTTGCGCGCAGAAGAATATTAGCCTTACTTTTATGACTGAGCACGGACGTTTCCTTGCACGGGTATGTGGAGAAGTCAGGGGTAATGTCACACTGCGCAGGCAGCAATATCGTATCGCCGATAATACGGAAAAAAGGATAGAAGTGGCGCGAAATTGTATTGTTGGAAAAGTCTATAATTCCCGGTGGATTTTAGAGCGGGCAATCCGAGATTATCCGCTGCGGCTGGATGTAGAAAAGATAAAAGAAAAATCGTCTTTCCTTGCTTCCCGCTTAAAAGAAATCCGTACGTGTGAAAGCCCGGACAAACTTCTAGGGCTTGAGGGAGAGTCCGCCTCCGTTTATTTCTCTGTCTTTGATGAATTGATCTTGCAGCAAAAGGAAACTTTTTATTTTCATGGACGAAATAGAAGGCCCCCTTTGGATAATGTAAATGCAATGCTTTCATTCGCCTATTCGCTTTTGGCAGGTATATGTACGTCTGCCTTGGAAACTGTTGGCCTTGATCCGTATGTTGGCTTCTTTCATACGGATAGACCAGGCCGCGCATCATTGGCGCTGGATATCATGGAAGAACTAAGAAGTGTAATGGCTGACCGTTTCGTACTAACGCTGATTAATAAAAGGATTGTTGATTCCAGCGGATTCCTTCAGAAAGAAAATGGTGCTGTCATTATGGACGATGATACGAGAAAGAAATTTCTCGCTGCATGGCAGGATAAGAAGAAGGAAGTCATTACACATCCTTTCCTGGGTGAAAAGATGGAGTGGGGGATGGTACCGCATGTTCAGGCAATGCTTCTGGCCAGATATATTCGTGGAGATCTGGAAGAGTATCCGCCATTCTTATGGAAGTAGGTGATAGAATGCTGGTGTTAATAACTTATGATGTGAATACAGAGACAGAGGCAGGAAAGAGACGTCTAAGGAAAGTAGCAAAGCAATGCGTTAATTATGGACAGCGGGTTCAAAATTCCGTGTTCGAGTGCAATCTGGACGCCGCAAAACTTCGCCAGGTAAAGGCTATCTTGGAAGACATAATTGATAAAGAGGTTGATAGTTTAAGATTTTATAATCTAGGTAATAAGTATAAAGACAAGATTGAACATATAGGAGCAAAGAAAAGTTTTGATGTGACTGCCCCTCTTATATTCTAGAGTGGTTTAGTGCGAATGTGAAGTGCACATGAAAATGCAGGGAGATTCGCACCTGGATATTGATGATATGAGGGCTAGGGAAGTTATAATTTGTTGTGTAGGTGTTGGAAAAAGTTCTTTTGTTTGGCGTTTTGCATAAGAGAAGTATCACAGGATGGAGTAGTCTCTCCCTGTATAGGGAGAGTGGATTGAAATTCCACTGTGATGAGCAAAATGCAGTTGGCCGTAGTCTCTCCCTGTATAGGGAGAGTGGATTGAAATATCATACCATTTTCCGACTTCATGCATTACTTTAGTCTCTCCCTGTATAGGGAGAGTGGATTGAAATTCCAAGGCATTGGAAATAGGGACACAGGCTTGGGTCTCTCCCTGTATAGGGAGAGTGGATTGAAATGTAAAGCAGAAGTGATAGTCCATTGCCTTTCACGGTCTCTCCCTGTATAGGGAGAGTGGATTGAAATATAGCATCTACCGATGTGCTGTGAACAGTTGCAAGTCTCTCCCTGTATAGGGAGAGTGGATTGAAATTTCGATATAGGTTGAATAAAAACAACTACCAAAATGTCTCTCCCTGTATAGGGAGAGTGGATTGAAATAAAAAAGGAGATATCATTCTTTCTGCAAACCAAACGTCTCTCCCTGTATAGGGAGAGTGGATTGAAATAACACTTAAAAGACGATGGATAAAAACCATCGCCGTCTCTCCCTGTATAGGGAGAGTGGATTGAAATTCTCCTGTTCCTCGGCCCACATTGGATAAGGACAGTCTCTCCCTGTATAGGGAGAGTGGATTGAAATACCTTCAAGTTTCGGCTTGCTACTTGCCTTCAGCGTCTCTCCCTGTATAGGGAGAGTGGATTGAAATGGAAGAGAAATAAAAACTTCATAAATGCTATTAAGTCTCTCCCTGTATAGGGAGAGTGGATTGAAATTAGCCGTTAACGCAGAGGGGTTATGGGTACATACAAAGTCTCTCCCTGTATAGGGAGAGTGGATTGAAATAGGAACATCCGGATAGATATATGTCCCAGCTACCTGTCTCTCCCTGTATAGGGAGAGTGGATTGAAATACAAACGGGAATGCAGTTGGAAGCAGAAGTGTCTGTCTCTCCCTGTATAGGGAGAGTGGATTGAAATTTCAAGAAGAAATCCGCCTCTGCTGTACCGCTGCGTCTCTCCCTGTATAGGGAGAGTGGATTGAAATGTTGCATCTTCCGCACTCAGGTTATATCCATTGATCGTCTCTCCCTGTATAGGGAGAGTGGATTGAAATTTCTTGTCCTCTTTCACGCATCTTCCAAGAAGATGGTCTCTCCCTGTATAGGGAGAGTGGATTGAAATAACGCAGGGCTCGGTTTGTAATCTAGGTTACACGCGTCTCTCCCTGTATAGGGAGAGTGGATTGAAATGCGCGCCTGATAATTACTGCAACGTCCTGCTCGGGTCTCTCCCTGTATAGGGAGAGTGGATTGAAATATCAATTACAAAATCGGGATATACCACTTCGCGATAACGTCTCTCCCTGTATAGGGAGAGTGGATTGAAATGCCATCTCCATACCTATCTGCATGGCAGAGAGTAGTCTCTCCCTGTATAGGGAGAGTGGATTGAAATATAATGCAGCATACAGCCATTCTCCTATCCTAGTCTCTCCCTGTATAGGGAGAGTGGATTGAAATACCTTGACAGGGTTTACCCAGGGTTACAAGCAGGTGTCTCTCCCTGTATAGGGAGAGTGGATTGAAATCTCATAGCCATATTGACATATGCCTCTGGTGTCCGTCTCTCCCTGTATAGGGAGAGTGGATTGAAATACCTTGTCAGCAGAATCCTTGAACAGGGTTTCGGTCTCTCCCTGTATAGGGAGAGTGGATTGAAATACCATATTCTCCAGAGCCTTGCTGCTCTTTTTCGGTCTCTCCCTGTATAGGGAGAGTGGATTGAAATCTAGTGCGACATCGCACAGGAAGGAGAAGAAGATTGTCTCTCCCTGTATAGGGAGAGTGGATTGAAATCAGAGAGCCATTACAGGCCCGGACAATTATGTGTGTCTCTCCCTGTATAGGGAGAGTGGATTGAAATATTCCTGTGATTACGAAAGTATCTGAGGTATTAAGTCTCTCCCTGTATAGGGAGAGTGGATTGAAATTTCAATACTGGACTTGAGATGAAAGCCACAAAGGTCTCTCCCTGTATAGGGAGAGTGGATTGAAATCATTTGCCTCGTCATTCCCTGCATCAAATAACACGGTCTCTCCCTGTATAGGGAGAGTGGATTGAAATAGTTTGTCAAGCGGACATCGCCCGCCATTCCGGGTCTCTCCCTGTATAGGGAGAGTGGATTGAAATAATCCTTGCCTTCAGGCTCTGCATCACCCACTCGTCTCTCCCTGTATAGGGAGAGTGGATTGAAATAAATCCAGCAAGTCGCAGCGGTTCCGGGCGCTGTCTCTCCCTGTATAGGGAGAGTGGATTGAAATATTAAGAAATCTGAGTTATCCAGATTAGGACTCAGAAGTCTCTCCCTGTATAGGGAGAGTGGATTGAAATTTTAGTGTGGTATCGCACAGGAAGGAGATAGAACGTCTCTCCCTGTATAGGGAGAGTGGATTGAAATGACTGAAATGTCTAACCAAAATGAAAAAGTCAAGTCTCTCCCTGTATAGGGAGAGTGGATTGAAATCGCCCTGAGTCATAGCATCTGCACCTGTCTGTGTCTCTCCCTGTATAGGGAGAGTGGATTGAAATGACAGATACAATGGTTCCCCCAGCATCCAGTAACAGTCTCTCCCTGTATAGGGAGAGTGGATTGAAATTCCTCTTCCAGTTCCCGGAATGCCGTCAGGTGCTGTCTCTCCCTGTATAGGGAGAGTGGATTGAAATAACAAATCCTCTGTCACATCCAGTTCGATCAGATCGTCTCTCCCTGTATAGGGAGAGTGGATTGAAATATAGCCAAGATTCTCACCATCACCGTTGATTTCCGTCTCTCCCTGTATAGGGAGAGTGGATTGAAATTTCTTCCGTCCAATGGCTGTGAAGAACGCAGAAAGTCTCTCCCTGTATAGGGAGAGTGGATTGAAATATTACTTCTACTCTCAGCAACGCGCTTGGCGTAGAGTCTCTCCCTGTATAGGGAGAGTGGATTGAAATGTCAGGGAGAATATAAAGTTTGATTTGGATATAGTCTCTCCCTGTATAGGGAGAGTGGATTGAAATAGAAAGAGTGCAACGCCCAGAAATTTAGCAAGCAGTCTCTCCCTGTATAGGGAGAGTGGATTGAAATACAAGAGATATACTGACGGGAAGTGCATAAGACAGGTCTCTCCCTGTATAGGGAGAGTGGATTGAAATACATCCATGTCGGAGTCAAAGGAATCAAAGGAATAGTCTCTCCCTG
>PPYE01585866.1_pt1 | contig 11776 bp, 11 predicted proteins | sample 1559881 | NCBI WGS metagenome assembly PPYE01 (sample SAMN08240022, study PRJNA423297) | Human gut metagenome, whole genome shotgun sequencing project.
TTTGAAATTGAAATGTTTTTTAACTTACGATTTAAATCAAAACCATTTTCCATATCAAACCGCACAGCTGGAAATTTTTGCAAAACTGCGGGGGCTGGATGACGGGAATTATATAAAGGGAGCCTTAGAACTTGTGAACCTGCCGTATCGGGATAAGAAACTTTTTTCACAATATTCCCTTGGTATGAAACAGAGGCTGGCGATTGCTCTGGCAGTTATGCATAATCCGGCAGTGTTGATTCTGGATGAGCCGATAAACGGCCTTGACCCTATCGGTATTGCAGAGGTGCGTTCTTTTATCCGGGAATTGTGCGATGTCAGAGGTAAGACTATTCTGATTTCCAGCCATATTCTTTCAGAGATTTCTCTGCTGGCGGACGATATTGGGATTATCGACCATGGCCAGCTGCTGGAAGAAGAAAGTCTTGCTGAACTGGAACAAAAAAACAGGCACTATATACACTTTACAGTATCGGACAGCAGGCGGGCCGCCCATCTACTGGAGACTGTGTTCCAAACGCAAGTTTTCAAAATTACGGATAGGAACAACATCCAGCTCATGGAGGTAAATCTGCCGATCGCTTCTATTACCCGTTGTTTTATAGAGAATGGTCTGGAAGTTTTCGAAGCGCACCTTTGTGAAGATACGCTTGAGGACTATTTTAAAAAGGTAACAGGGGGTGAAGGAATTGCTTAACCTGATAGCCGGTGAATTTGCAAAACTGAAGCGCAAAAAGATTGTGCCTTTTATCGTTTTGCTGTCTCTGCTGTTCCCTCTTCTTGTGGTGTACACTTCTAAAATGGGAATGGGGAGTGATACGAGTGTGGAATTTTTAAAAGGGCGGTTCGATTTATCTTATACCATGATGCTTGGCTATGGTTTGGTTTTTTTGGAACCCTGCCTGCTGGGTATTCTGGCCTCCATACTGTTCTTTATGGAGAGGGATAATGACACTTTTAAAAACCTGTGTGTGATTCCGGTTACAACGTCGCGACTGATTGCGGCAAAATTATCCGTCGTACTGATTTATGGTCTTTTTTACACCCTTTGCAATACTGCATTTATGATTCTTTTTACATGGATTTTAAAAGCCGGAATCATTTACGATGTTGGATTTAAGATGGTATTCAGCCTTATTTTTGGAATAGGGATTACGGTTGCCACGTTGCCGGTTATTGTTTTCATTATCTATTTCAACAAATCCTATTTGATTTCTACGCTCCTTTCATTCTTCTATGCGATTTTGAATTGGAGTGTTTTATCTCTGGTAGAAGCGAATTTGTCGCTTGTAAAGGTGATCAATCTGTTTCCGACTTTATGTGTGATGAACTGGAGCAGTAAAAAAATGATGGGGCGTTTGGCAGACAGACATCTTTCAGAAGCGGCTTATTTATTGTTCCCCTCAGACATCTGGGCATTTGTTGTAATGGAGATAACGCTGGTGCTTTCGATTCTGCTCATGCTGCATTTTTATAAGAAATGGACGAGGTGATGAAATGGATAATCTTATAACAGAATTTTGGAAAATAAAACGGTATTCCGTAATCAAGGCTGGAGCCGCTATGATGGTTCTCTCCGTATTTATGAGTTATTTCTTTTCGACAGCCAGCACCTCTGTCGGTTGGGATTTTGACTATTTTGTTCATCAGGTGATTCAGCAGAACTGCACATATTTTTTCCCTGTGGTAATTATGCTGACGGCTTCCTTTATCATTTCTAGGGAAACAACGGACGATACCCTGAAATCGATTTTAACGGTTCCTGTTACTTATAAAAAGCTGCTGATTGGGAAATTTGAGATTCTTTTTTTACTTTCCATAGCGTTCAGTCTTATTAATGCTGCGCTCACTGTCATTATGAATCTGCTCCTGCAATTTCCCGGCATGACAGCATACAGCATTATGATTGCAACGGGGCAGATTATCGCTGCTAATCTTTTGGTTTACCTTTCGGTGCTTCCGCTCATTATTGCCAATACGTTTCTTTTTGGTAGCAGTCTGATCGGTGTGGCAGTTGCGTTTGTATATGGTTACTTTGGAACCTTTGAGGGCCCTTTGCTGAACTGGTTTCCGATCAAGGCCGCAATGATTTTGATTGACCCCTATTGCGGCGCGGAATATGACAGTGTTTCCTATCAGGTTTTTCCAGCAGTCATCGTATTAATTCTCATGGTGCTGTGCTCCGTGGTACTGTTAAATGTTTTTACACGTCTGGAAAAACTTCCTAATGTAAAAGCAAAAAGGATGCCCAAAAAAGCAGAGCGGAAAAGAGGCTGGTAATCTGTTTGAATAAAAGAAAACACAAAGCAGGCGAGGTAAGTGACTATGAAAAAAATACGGATATGTATTGGCATAGCAGCTATGCCGGTCTGTTTTAAGCTGGCAGCAAGTAGTAAAAATGGAGCAATTTAAGGAGGAATTCGATGAACAAAAAGAATATATTGATTGGAGTTGGGATGGCGGTTTTAATCGTCCTCTGTATAGGCGTCGCTATTTTAGCAGGAACAGGCGGCGCCGATTATTATACACAAATTGATAATACAAAGGTAAAAGAAATTGACCCGCACGGTGCGATGAATTATTCCTATACACTGACAGCTTATGATGAAAATGGCAAGACGCGGGATGTTACTTTTGAAACAGGCAAAATTCTCAGGGATGAGGCGTATTTACGTTTGGAGACGGCGCCGATTCGTGGAGTTGTAAACTGGGAGGAAGTGGAATATACGGAGCTTCCATCTGCTGTGCAGAGCGTTTATTCAGAGTGATGCTTTATTATTACCTGGGGAGTGAGACTGTTGAAAAAGATATTGTTTTTTATTTGTAATGTGTAATGCTATGGAAAATGACACCATAATCCATTCATCCCGGATTTTTCTTTTCCTACAAAATTGTAGCCTTACAGTAATATTGCAGTAAGGTATGGATGGTACACTTTTATCGAATGCAAGATATGGCAAAGAGGTACTGATTCTATAGAGCATATTCGTAATATGGCGGTAACAGATAAAAACGAACTGCAAGCACAGAAAGAACCAAGATTGCCGGACGAGGAGGAGCTTTATGATAGATATGCCGGAAATTAATACAGAACTGCAAATGGTAAATACACATATAGAACGATTATGTCGGTCAAACAGTGAGTCCATGCAGAAAATGCTGGACTGGGTATTGAAAGCAAGAGGCAAGCAGATTCGGCCGCTTTTGACACTTTTATGTGCAAGGCTGAAAGGGAAATCTGTTGATGTGACAGAGGTTGCGGCGGTTATTGAAATATGCCATACAGCTTCTCTGATTCACGATGACATTATAGACGAAGCGGATACCCGCAGGGGACAGCTTTCTGTTCAGAAAAAATTTGGCAGGGAAATGGCAGTCTATGCCGGAGACTTTATGATTTTTGCGGCAATCAGCCGAACGGGATTAAGGAAGAAGCCCTATTACGGTTCGATATTTGAGCAACTGGAAAGGATGTGTGATGGAGAGGTTAGCCAATTTGAGCATCGTTATGATACAGAAATCACAGAGGAGAAGTATATTGAAAATATTATAGGAAAGACTTCGGCAATGTTTTGTATAGCCTGCGGAACCGGTGCATATGAAGGAAGGTGTAATGACAGTGAGATATTAGCGGTAGAGCGATATGCTGAAAAATTTGGTCTGGTTTTTCAGTTGAGGGATGATTTGATGGATTTTTTACCTACAGATGATTTATCAGAGAAAACCATACATAATGACTTTTGGTGTGGATATTACACACTTCCGGCGATTCATACATTTTCCGATTGCAGGAATGGCGCTGAACTGAAACAAATTGCGGTGGATATCAAAAAGGGTCTGTATAGTGAGTTGACAGACAAGCGAATCGCAGAATTGATCAATGCTTCTGATGGTTTCGGATATACTTTGAGAATGATAGATGAATATGCTAAAGAAGCGAAGCAGGCTCTGAATGTGTTTAAAGATTCTATTGCCAGGCAAAAGCTGCTTGAATTGGTTGATACGGTTTGGCTGAGTGCCCATAGGATCGTGTCAGATTATTTATCTAATTTTCCGCTTAAAAAGTTTGCTGCTACTTAAGAGGCCGGGTTTAAAAAACTGGAAGATACTTCAGGGGAATATTATGTCAGAAAGAAAAAAGTGGAGATCAGTTATAGGAATAATAGGACATGGCTGTGAAAGAAAATATGATTCGTTTTGGTCTATGGTTATGATATTTTTCACCATGAGCTTGACAGGATGGTTATGGGAGGTCTGTCTTCACTTGATCTCTGACGGGAGTTTTGTGAACCGCGGATTCTTTCATGGACCGTGGCTGCCTATTTATGGTTCCGGGAGTGTGCTGATCCTGACACTGCTTAATAAGCTGCGGAAAAAGCCTTTGTTGGAATTTTTGGCGATCATCCTCCTGTGTGGCTGTATTGAGTATTACATATCATGGTTTCTGGAACAGTTATATGATGGAATGAGATGGTGGGATTACAGTGATTATTTTCTAAATCTTAATGGAAGGATCTGTGTAGAAGGGCTGCTGGCCTTTGGCATTGGCGGGATGGTAATTGTGTATGTTTATGCGCCGTTTCTTGACTGTCTGTTCAGACGCATTCCGAAAAAAATACTTGTGCCGGCATGCCTGGTATTGATCTTATTCTTTTGTGTGGATCTGATATATTCAGGCAAAAATCCGAATCTTGGCAATGGAATCGCCAGATGCCATTAATAAAATATATAAAGATTAAGCAGTGAAAAGTGTGGAGGGTTTATGATTGCTGTTTATTTGTCACCCGTTTATATGATAGCCAACAGCTATCTGCTGATCCGAATCCACAGATGGCTGGGTGCATGTAGTCCATTGTTCAGAAAAATATGGATGCGTGTTGGAATCAGTCTGATCTATGTGTGTCTGGCTGCGTCCATATTGATTGCGTTTTTCCTGCCGCCGGGACCGGCCAGGAGGATTGTGAAACTGGTTAGTAATTATTGGCTCGGCATACTGCTGTATCTGCTTTTGTCTGTTCTGATGGCAGATCTGATTTGCTTCCTGCATTGCCTTATCATGAAGCGGAGGTTAAAATGCCGGACCGCTGTAGCGGGAGGAATATGTGCAGTGGCTGTTCTTGTGCTTAGCGCATGGGGAATATACAATGCCCGTATCATCCATGTCACACCATATGATATTACTGTCAATAAAGATGGCGGAAGATTAGAAAACTTAAATGTGGTATTAGCCGCTGACCTGCATTTGGGCTACAACATTGGTACTGCACACATGATGCAGATGGTAGATAAGATCAATGATCAGAATGCGGACGTTGTGGTGATTGCAGGCGACATTTTTGATAATGAATACGAGGCTCTTGATGATCCGGCAGAACTGATTGCCGTATTGCAAAAAATTCAGTCGAAGTATGGTGTTTATGCCTGTTATGGAAATCATGATGTTGAAGAGAAAATACTGGCAGGTTTTACTTTCGGGGGAAACAAAAAGAAAGAGAGCAGTATACAGATGGATGCGTTTTTGGAGAAAGCCGGTATTCATTTGTTACAGGATGAGGCAGTATTGATTGAGGACAGCTTTTATCTGTATGGCAGGCCAGATGCACAGAGACCTGGACGTGGGATCGATATGAGAAAAACTGCCGTTGAACTGATGGGTGAACTTGATACGGAAAAGCCGGTTATTGTGATTGACCATGAACCGAAAGAGCTTCAGGAATTGGCAGCTTCAGGCGTGGATGTTGACCTGTGCGGCCATACACACGATGGGCAGATATTTCCGGCAAATTTGATTACCGCACTTATGTGGGAGAATTCATATGGATATCTGAAAAAAGACCATATGCATACAATCGTGACTTCGGGTGTCGGTCTTTTTGGACCGAATATGCGTGTGGGTACAATTGCGGAGATATGTTCCATCAAGGTGCATTTTCAATAGAATGCTCTTCATATAGGAATTATTGGAGGTAAATTGTGGAAGGTATAAGAAAATTTTTAATTGTGGATGATGATACTCTTTTTCTCGATCTTCTTGCACAGGCATTAAGAAAACGAGGGCATATTGTTACAACTGCTTCTGGTGTGCAGGAAGCCAAGAATGCTATTATGACCGATAAATTTTCCCTGGTATGTTCTGATATCCGGATGGCAGACGGGACAGGTTTTGAACTGCTTGATTATATCCGAACATCATTTGCAGAACTGCCAGTTATCATTATGAGCAGTTACTTGACGTGTGAGGACCGGTTTAATGCTAGAATGCTAAGGGCGTTTTGGGTAGAGAAAACAGATAAAAATCTGGTAGATATTATAGCGGATTATAAAGAATAAAACACATATATAAAGAATGGGCTCTACCAAGAATGCAGCTAAAAAGTTTGTGATCGGTTAGAAAATTAAGGAGGAACTGTTATGTTGCGTAAATGGATTTCTGTATTGTTACTCCTAACGGTATTGATGACAAACCTTACAGGATGCGGTATGGATTTAGTTCACGGCATTATAAAGGAATACGAAGACAATAAAGATGGTATCAAAAGTGAGCTTCATGAACTGAAGGATGGTATTAAAAATGAATTTAATGACTGGATGGGTTCTATCAGTCAATACTGCCTTACCGAGGACAATAATTTAAAAGGCGAACGAGAATTCGGTGTTGATGATTATGTTGGAAGTTATGAAGCTGAGTATATACGGTTTAACGGAGAAGAATATATCTTCGGTGGTACCTCGATGGAACGTGAAAATGGCAGCACACTGAAAGTAACTTATTCACTTAATATTGAATCCGGTACGGCCGCTCTTTATTGGCTCGGAAGTACAGACGAGCACATCATCTTTGGAGATAAGGACGAGCATATAATTACGGAAGTGACCGCAGAGGATGTTTACGAATTTACTTTTAATGTTGGAGATAACTTTATCGTTCTCAAAGGCGATGATTTTACGGGAAGTCTGTCACTTAAAGTTGAGTGATAAAAACAAACGGATATTGTCATATACATAATGTTCTATTGATGATCTGGAAAAAAGATAATAGATAATGGTGTAGACTACAGGTTTATAGGGCAAATAAGAGTTGGTAGCAGGCATCTGGAAACAGATCTACCAGCTCTTTTGTATTGCTGATGATAAAGTTGAGATAATATACTTTTAGAGGTAAAATGAATATGGTAGGCCAAATGGAAAATTGTAAAAGAATCATGGGGATTATTTGTGAGGAGACTAAGGAAGCGAAAAAAGGATGGTGAAAATAAATGAAGCGAATTTTACTGGTCGAGGATGACCTGAGTCTGGTAAACGGCCTGTCTTTTGCTGTAAAAAAGCAGGGATATCTGCTTGATATTGCACACACCAGCAGTGAAACGGACAGATTATGGGATGATGGGAAATACGACTTGGTGATTTTAGACGTATCGCTGCCGGATGGTTCGGGATTTGACATATGCAGAACGATTCGGCAGACATCGAAGGTGCCGATCATGTTCCTGATTGCTATGGATGAAGAAACGGATATCATTATGGGGCTTGATATCGGTGGTGATGATTACATCACGAAACCGTTCAAGCTGGCTATCTTCATGTCACGGATCAATGCCCTACTCCGCAGAAGCGATAATTTTAATCAGGCGGACACAGAATTGAGTTCCAATGGAATTACGGTCCGGCTTTTGAAAAGCGAAGTCTATAAAAACAATAAGCAGGTGGATGTAACGGCAGGCGAATATAGGCTGCTGTGCCTGTTTATGGAAAATCCTGATCAGGTGCTTTCGCCGGAACAGATTTTAAACAGGCTATGGGATTGTGAGGAAAATTATATAGATAATAATTCGCTTACGGTGTATATACGCAGACTGCGGACGAAAATCGAAGATGATCCGGGAAATCCGAAACGAATCGTAACGGTTCGCCGTATGGGGTATAAATGGACTACGGAGGATTGAGGACAGAATGAGAATACTGGCAAATAAAAAAATCAAAGAGATGTTTTGCAAAATCATAATCTGTATCTTGATTTTTACGGTGTTTTCTGTGGCTTTCCTGTTTTTTGAAGTTGATAACGCGGCATTTTATATCCTGCTGTGTGCCCTGGGCATATGTATTGCAATCCTGGCAGCTTGTTACGGATATTTCATAGAGCAGAACGAGATCATGGAGGATGCCGTGACACAAATTACAGAATATATTTCCGGAAACCGTGTGGCACGTATTGAGTGTGATGAAGAAGGGGAATTGTACAGGCTGTTTCATGAAGTGAATTCCCTGGTTGCCATTTTAAATGCCCATGCGGAAAAGGAAGGGGAATCAAAAAGGTTTTTAAAAGATACCATATCCAATATCTCCCATCAATTAAAAACACCTCTTGCAGCCCTGAATATCTATAATGGCTTATTACAGGATGAACCGGAGGATATGGAAACAGTGAAAGAACTTACTGTCCTGTCCGAGCAGGAACTTGACCGGATTGAAGTGCTGGTACAGAACCTGCTGAAGATTACAAAGCTGGATGCGGATGCAATTACACTTGAAAAGACACCGGAAAATGTGGCGGATATGATAAAGGATGTGGAGCTGCATTTTGCTTATCGGGCAAAACAGGAGGAGAAGGAAATCCTTTTGTCGGGGGATGAAGGCATCTCACTTTTCTGTGACCGGGACTGGATGATGGAGGCCATAGGAAATATTGTCAAAAATGCTCTGGATCATACAAAAGGCGGAGATTTTGTTTCTGTAGAATGGAAACAGTACGCATCTGTGATTCAGATTAAAATCAAAGATAATGGAAGCGGTATCCATCCAGAGGATCTGCATCATATTTTCAAGAGGTTTTACCGGAGCCGGTTTTCAAAAGATAAACAGGGAATCGGCCTTGGGCTTCCTCTTACAAAAATGATAGTGGAAGCGCATAACGGTATGATTGAGGTAAATAGTGAATTGGGAGTTGGAACCACATTCATCCTGAATTTTTTAATTCCTACAAAATTGTAGCCTTATTGTAATATTACAGTAAGGTTCGGCTGGTATCCTTTAGCAGAAAAATAAAAAAGAGGAGACAAAACGCATGGACTTATTAGAAGTAAAATCAATTTCAAAAACTTATGGCAGCGGTGAAACAGCCGTACATGCACTGAAGAAAGTCAGCTTTTCGGTTCCAAAAGGTGAATATGTGGCTATCGTGGGCGAGTCTGGATCTGGAAAAAGTACCCTCCTTAACATGATCGGTGCGTTGGATACTCCAACAACGGGGAAAGTGCTGATTGACGGTAAGGACATTTTTTCTATGAAGGACAGCCACCTTACGGTGTTCAGACGGAGAAATATCGGGTTTATCTTTCAGGCATTCAATCTGATCCCAGAACTGACCGTGGAGCAGAACATGATTTTCCCTGTGCTGCTGGACTACCAGAAGCCAAATAGAAAATATCTGGAAGAGCTGCTTGAAGTGTTGAATTTGAAGGAACGCCGGAATCATCTGCCGAGCCAGTTATCCGGAGGACAGCAGCAGAGGGTGGCAATCGGACGTGCCCTGATCACGCGCCCCTCCCTGATCCTTGCTGACGAGCCAACCGGTAACCTGGACTCTCAGAACAGCAGTGAGGTGATTGGCCTGCTGAAAGAGACGTCAAAGAAATATGAACAGACGATCATCATGATTACTCATAATCGGAGCATTGCACAGGCCGCTGACCGGGTGCTGAATGTATCGGACGGTGTACTGACCGATTTGGGGAGGTGCCGTGAATGAGAAGTTATTTAAGCCTTATTCCGATTTCTGCAAATGTCCGCAGGCGGCAGAACCGTATGACAATTCTATGTATTGTATGTGCGGTGTTTCTTGTGACAGCAATCTTTAGTGTGACAGACATGATGATTCGGACAGAAAGCAGCTTTATGCTGAGTAAGCATGGAAACTGGCATATCAAACTGGAAAATGTTTCACAGGGCATAGCGGAGGAAATCAGCGAACGTCCGGATGTGACTGCCGTAGGTGCTTCTTCTGTGTTTAACTTTGACGGAGAATTGCCGTATCGTATCAATGAAAAACGGGCTGTTTTATATGGCACAGAAGAAATATATATGAACGAAATTTCAGATGGAATTACTGAGGGGACTTTTCCGCAGGGGAATCAGGAAGTGTTGCTCAGCCCCAATGCAGCAGCAGCTTTTGGGGTGCAGATTGGAGACAGTATAACTTTGCATACTCCTGCAGGGGATGCGGCTTTTACTGTATCTGGTTTTGGCACAGATGATAAGGGCTATTATGAAAATCAAACTTATTTAGTAGGCGTATATATGACGCAGGCTGCGTTTGCCTCACTTATGGAGCAAAATGAAATTACTGACAATGAACCAGACTATTATGTGCAGTTTGAGGATGCGGCGAAAGCACCGAAAGCGATAACAGAACTTCAGGAGCAGTACCAGTTACCAGAGGACAGTATCTCTGAAAACACCGGAGTTATGGGTATGACCGGGCAAAGCGGGAATAAATTTATGAAAAATTTTTACGGAATTGCAGCGATCCTGTTTGTCCTGGTGCTCATGGCAGGTGTGCTGATGATCTCCGGCAGTATGAACAGCAATATAGCCAGACGGACGCAGTTCTTTGGCATGATGCGCTGTATTGGTGCAAGCCGCCAGCAAGTCATCCGGTTTGTGCGTTTGGAAGCCCTGAATTGGTGTAAAACGGCGGTGCCTGCCGGGGTAATTATGGGTACACTTGTCAGTTGGGGAATCTGTGGGGCGCTCCACTACGGCATTGGTGGAGATTTTGCAACAACACCGGTATTTAAGATCAGCCCTGTTGGATTGATCAGTGGAGTGGTGGTTGGAATGGTAACTGTACTTTTGGCGGCACAGTCCCCGGCAAAGCGAGCTGCTAAAGTTTCTCCAATGTCTGCGGTTTCTGGTAATTCAGAAAATACATCTTCTGTCCGCCATGCCGCAAAGACAGGTTTGGGAAAAATTGAATGTTCATTAGGCACACATCATGCAGTAGCATCAAAGAAAAGCTGGTGCTTAATGACGGCATCCTTTGCGCTCACCATTATCCTGTTTCTTTCTTTTTCGGTTGTGATGGATATGGTGCGGCTGCTGGTGCCATCACTGAGCGTTACATCAGCGGATCTTGCATTAGCCAGCTATAGCAATGAAATGATTCTTGACCGCAATTTGGTTGATCAGATCAGAGAAATAAATGGCGTTGCGAATGCTTATGGCAGCAGCTATATAGGTAATATTCCCGCTACATCCTCAAGGGAGGGAATCGATCATATCAATATTGTTTCCTATGATGATACACTGTTGGATTATGCGGAGGGAAGTATTGCACAAGGAACTTTGGATGAAGTTTATGGAGACAGCAACAAGGTCGCCACAGTCTTTAATAAAAACAGTTCCTTAAAAGTCGGTGATACCATTCAGATTGCAGGCACAGAGGTTGAAATTTCCTGCGCCTTGTCACAAGGATTATTTGGCGACGATTTGATTGTAATCTGTTCGCAGGAAACATTTGACCGCCTGATGGGGGAAGAAAAATATGGTTTGATTGGTGTTCAACTGGGAAAAGATGCTACAGATGAAACGGTAGCACAGATCAGAAGCCTCGAAAACGATGATATCGTCATTACCGACCAACGGGAAAGCAATCGGACAAATAACGCCACTTATTGGGCATCACGGATTGTTTGTTATGGTTTTTTGGCTATTATTGGGATAATTACACTATTTAATATTATTAACAGCATCTCCATGAGTGTATCAGCAAGAACAAAAC
>PPYE01721641.1_pt1 | contig 11775 bp, 12 predicted proteins | sample 1559881 | NCBI WGS metagenome assembly PPYE01 (sample SAMN08240022, study PRJNA423297) | Human gut metagenome, whole genome shotgun sequencing project.
GTCCTTATAAGTTAAATACTTATGAGGACTTTTTCTTTTATTGATGGTAATCATTCAGAAGCCGAAATTAGGTTAAATCCCTCTTAAAAGTATAGTTGTTGGTCTATTGTTGTTCCCAATAAATCAATGTAACATGCTGACTATCAAAGCTGAAATACTAAAAACTAAGCAGAAAGTTGATAACACCTACAATCTAAAGATAAGACTAACCTACAACAGAGAAGTAAGGAGGTTAGCTACACATATCTTTGTGAGAACAGAAGACCTAACTAAGGACTTCAAACTAAAGAACCCTAAGTATATCAAAGAAGCTGATAGACTAGTTAGATACTACCAAGAACTATGTGCCAGTCTTCCTTTAGAGACAGCCCAATTCACTATGGGGGACATAGTAGATTATATCCAGAAAGAAAAGGAGAAGAATATCCCTATTGATTTCCTCCAATTTTGTAATGAATGGTTGGAAGCTACGGATATTAAAGGTAAAAGGAACTATCAAACAGCCTTAAACACATTCAAAGCTTTCTTAGGAAAGGATAAGTTGAACACTAACCAGATAACTAAGCTGCTGATGATGGAGTTTATGGGTTATCTTCAAAAGAAAAGAGCCAAACAGGTTTCTGAGCTCCAGAAGAAAGGTAAGAGAATACCATCTAACAGAATGGTTTCCCTATATATGGGTAGTATCAGACACTTGTTTTATGAAGCTAAGAAGAAGTATAATGACTATGACAGAAATGTTATTAGAATACCTAACTCCCCTTTTGAGAACTTAGAAATACCCAAGCAGGAAGCTACAAGAAAGAGAGCTATATCACCAGAGTTAATCAAGAAGATATGGGAACTGCCTTATATCATCAATGCTAATGGCAGAGAAAGGCTATGCCCTTTCAATCTTGCTAAGGATTGTTTTATATTATCCTTCTGCCTGATTGGAATGAACTCGGCAGACTTGTACAACTGTACAGAATTGGAAGATGGTTCTATTACTTATTATAGGACTAAGACTACAGACAGGAGACTTGACAAGGCTAAGATGAAAGTAGATGTTCTTCCTATCCTGTTACCTTTGTTAAAGAAGTATGAAGATTATACTCATCAGAGGGTATTTTGCTTCTATCACCTTTATTCAACCTATAAGAACTTCAATAGAGCTATTAATGCAGGTTTGAAAGAAATAGGCAAGATATTGAAGGTAGATGATTTGGAGTATTATGCTGCAAGACATTCATGGGCTACTATAGCTGTCAATAAGGTAAGTATTAATAAATATACAGTCCATGCAGCACTTAATCATATTGATGAGTCTATGAGGGTTACCGACATCTACATTGAAAGGGACTTCAAGATTGAGAATGAAGCTAACAGGAAAGTAGTAGAATATGTATTAGGTAGTCAAGGTGAACTATTCAGTCCAGAAGTGGAATAGATTTATAGATAAAAGAACCTCTTTAGTTGATTGAACTATGGGGGTTCTTTAGTATATTTGCCTCACTTACTATCTATATACTAACATTAAAACAAAGTGAGACATGAGCATTAATGATGAGCTATCAAAAGAGTTAGCTGAACTGGATTCCAGCTTTATGAAAGAGTTATATAATCTTCAAATACCTGATAATAAAGAAGACCAATCTGATATTATAATATTGGATAATAACCCTATGCCACAAGAAGCACCTCAAAAGCCAGCGTATCCTAAAGCAAAAAGTGAACCAGAAGAAGCCATACCAAACACCTATAGTGATTTACATGATGCACCAGTAGAGTATATTGAAATATTATCCTCCACAGAAGTAGGAGAAACTAAAACCATACCTCAAGATGCAGTAATAACTAGTTTGGATAACTTACTGTTTAGTAGAGCACCAGAAGTAATAAGAGAAAAAGCTAGTGACTCTTTCTGGAATCTGGCTGACTTCATAGATAAGATGCCTCATGGTATTGTAGACAAGAAGATACCTGGCATTGGAGCTACCACCCTTGAAATAAACTCAAAGAGAAACTCTATCATAGTTTTTCCTACTAAAGCTCTGGCTTATGGCAAACACTCTAAGCATCCTAATACATTATATGTAGGCAGTGAGATTAAAGGACAAAATGAGAAGGTCACCAATCAGCAAATTAAGGAATACCTAACTAAAGATGGATACAAGAAGCTTTTAGTGGTTGCAGACAGTCTAGGCAGACTATTAGGCATCATAGGAGAAGAGAACTACAAAGACTATTTCCTTATGATTGATGAGGTTGATGTTCTCCAGACAGACAATAACTTTAGACCTCAATTGGAAAATGTAATAGACTACTATCTGATGTTTCCCAAGAAGAATAGAAGCCTAGTAACAGCCACAATGAAGGAGTTTTCTAATCCATACTTAAAGACTGAATGTAGATTCCCTATAACATGGCAATACAATACCCGTAGAGATGTTAAGCTGCTTCACACAAATAACATCACTCAAGTAGTTGTAAATGAGATAAACTCTCACCCTACAGAGAAGATACTCATTGCTTACAACTCCATACTTCAAATACAGAACATCATATCAACCTTAGATGATAAGTCCAGAAGTGAATGTGCAATACTATGCAGTGAAGCTTCCTTTAAAGAAGCTGGAGAATACTTTGCACCTAAATTGGGTGACAATGATACCTTACCTGCCAGGATTAACTTTGCCACTTGTTGCTACTTCACCGGTATAGATATAGAGGATAGTTACCACCTAATTACTGTATCAGATATAAGAAGAAGCCACTCAATGTTGACTTTAGATAGGATGGCACAAATACATGGTAGATGTAGGAAGGTTAATGGAATACTTAGTGAAACTATCATATATAATACCTTAGGATATGTATCAGTAATAGAAAGTATGGAAAAGTACACTGCTACTCTGTTAAACAAAGCCCAAAAGGTGCTCAAAGTACTTGAATCAGCAGATGAGATTTCACAGGGTGATTATACTCTGACTGACCTATTTGCAATGGTCAAAGAAGCCATAAGAGAGAAGGCACAAGAAAGAATTACAGGGAATGAGTTGATTAACTTGATTAGAAAGGATGTATATGGAAAGGATGTACCTGCCTACCTGAATATAGATTACATCATTGAAAGAACAGAACTGTATACCATATACTTTATGCCTGAAACAATGAAAGCGGTACTAGGCAAGCTGGTTAATATCATTTACTATAGTTCTCTTCTCTATGATATAGCTCCAGAGCAAAGAAGCATAGAAAAATCCAATAAAGATGCACAAAACAAGTTGGCAGACAGCTACATTAAGGATGCTATAGATAACATCAAGACATTATCAACCACAGAACAACTAAATGATAAAAAATTAAACTTTACTATTAGGCATAGCAGAAGCAGGGCAAAGATATTCTTAGAGAGATTCATTAAGCTCTACAAGTATGTTGACCTTGATAGTCTTCTACATCATCTATGGGAGATTAGGTCAGATAACAATGTAGCCTTCAAGAACCTCAATAATGCAGTTATGTACTGGGCACTAGATGAAGAGCATCCTTTCAAGGTTGCTATAAGAAGAAATTTTACCTTAAATAAGAGATATTCGGCAGGTGAGATACAAGAGATATTAACTCCCATAGTCCAATATCATCTACATAAGGTACTGAAACCTAGAAAGTATGTAGCTCTATTGAAAAGTATATATGCCACTGACAGGACATCTAGGAACAAGTATATCATCAGAGAAGAGAATCCTAGAGGTTTTACAGAGCATTCTAGCAGGATAGCTATCAAGGAGAATAATTTACTAAGACTATTTATGTTATAGAAAGTTAACGTATAAGTAAATAAATGATAAGAACATTGGTATTACAGACTTTATTCACTATATTTACAACTGATAATCAATCAATTACAAAGGGCATATATATCTAAAATGACATTGGCTATCAACAGAACCAACCTTAGGGTCAAAATTCCACCTATACTAATTACCTCTATACTAATTACCTTAATCCTTTATTACTGTAGGTAATTAGTATGGGGTGGATTTTGACCCCTCTAAAATAAAAATTAATGACAACAGTTAAAAAATTCACTATCATCCCCATTGAAGCTTGCAGGTACTTCAATCCAAAGCAGCTCTACCTATTAGCAGGTCTCTATATTAATGCTTATCCCCAAAGGGAAAGTAACTACATGACAACAGATACTACTTTCAGCCAGTTGGCAGCTCTTACAGGAGTGAGTATATACTATATCAAAGAATCTTTTGTTCCTAGACTAAAGGAATTAGAAGATAAAGGATATAGGGTAGAGACTATACAATCACAAAGAGAGATTAAAAGGAACATCTATCATCTACCTAATTCTTCCAAGAACTTCAGGATTATATGGGCTGAACTATTCAGTGACAGTTCTTTAACTCCTGAAGAGAAAGGAGTTATGATAGGGTTATACTGCCTTTGTACTAACAATGAGTTCAGGATAGACCTATCAGATAAAGTCATTTATAGCCACTTGGATATGGCAAAGAACACATATAAAAAGTATAGAGACTTACTGATTGAGAAAAAGGTTATCTGGTCTTCTTATGATGTTCCAATGGCACTAACATGGAGTGAACACATGGATGCTAAAATCATCTTATACCCTCACTTAGGCTACAATACTTGGATAGATAAGGTTATATCACATGTACCAGATGATGATGAAATCAAGCATTACCTTGATACAGTTAATGATGAATGATACAGACCTCCAATCCCCTTGTTTCCACCCCAGAAGACAGGGGATTATCATATAAACTCATCTGTAAAGAATAACTCTTCTTACTGTCAGTGTCCCTGTTATAAAAAAATATTATATTTTTTTTCAGCTACCCTATTGGTATGAGTGTACTCTAATTCACTTAAACACCCTCCCCTTACCTTAAGAGTGGGAATTCCCCTCTGCAACAATAATAAAATAACAATTATGGAAAAATTAAAGTTCTTAGAGACAATGACAGTTAATGAGTTCAAGGCTCAAAAGGGTGTTAACAAGATTGAGGTAAAGCAGAATCCACACACAGGTAAGTGCTTCTTTGTGTATGGTTGTGAAACAGGTGCTGTCAGTGATAAGTTTCTTAATGGTGGAGTGACAGCTCCTGTTATATCCCAAGTATGTTCACCTGATACTGGTGACATGTTCTACATGTTGCATCAGAAAGGTGAAGGTGGAGCTATGACAGTGGCTACCTTATAAGGTGAGTCTGTTAAGTCCTCAGTGGTGGTTAGTCTATTAAAGGCTAGCTACCTTTTTTTTTACTAATTACTAACAACTAAATACCATCTAATATGTTGAATTTAAGAGTATCATCCAAGAAGCAGGCTAAGATTAAACTAGCTCTGCAAGGCTGTGCTGGTTCAGGTAAGACCTATTCAGCATTGCTGTTAGCTTATGGGCTGTGCAATGACTGGACTAAGATAGCCATTATTGACAGTGAGAATGGTTCAGCAGACCTGTATGCTCACTTAGGTGCTTATAATGTATTAAATCTAAGTGAGAGCTTTACCCCTGAAACCTATATACAGGCTATTGAAGTCTGTGAAGGTGCAGGTATGGAGGTTATCATCATTGACAGTATCTCCCAATGTTGGGATACCTTGCTGGAGTATCATGCAGGATTACAAGGCAATAGCTTTACTAACTGGCAGAAGGTAACACCTAGAATTAATGCTTTCATGCAGAAGATTCTACAGTCCTCAAGGCATATAATCTGTACTATGAGATGTAAGCAGGATTATGTATTAAGTGAGAAGAATGGTAAAATGATACCGGAGAAGATTGGGCTTAAAGCTGTTATGAGGGATGGAATAGATTATGAGTTTACCATAGTCTTTGACATTAATATGAAACACCAAGCCATTGCATCCAAAGACAGGACTAACCTTTTCATGGGTAAACCTGATTTCACCATTACACCTGTCACAGGTCAGATTATATTGGACTGGTGTAATGATGGGATTAATCTGGAGATGATTAGAAGTAAGATTAACAGCAGTAAGACTGTTGAAGAGCTTACAGCCATTTACCATCAATATCCGGAATGGTATCAGCAGCTTACATCAGACTTCATGCTAAAGAAAGCTTCTCTTATGGAGCAGAAGTCCCAGACTACTATTAATTATACACCTAATTTTATACATCATGGAAACAACTCCCATACTACAGTTAACTCCGGTACACAGCACTAACAGTATGCTTCAAGTACCAAATCAATCCGGTTTAAAAGTAATACCGCCTCTAAGTCCTGTAAGCACAGCAACTGTACCAACAGAGCCTTTAGAGGTGGGGGCTGTACAGTCCATAAGAGGAAAGAGCTTACCTTTCATTGAAGCCAACACGATTGAAACCAGTTTGGAACATCTAAGGGATGATTGTATTATCCCTGTCTTCTCTAAAGACAATGAGTTGACCATCTCTAATCCCAACTTCATTGAAGCTGTATGGGATGCAGCCAATCAGGTATTTCCCAATGAAAGAATTGAAGAACCTGCTATCAGGGTAAGCCATATTATCAAAGGTAGAATACCGGAAGCTATTCATAAACCAGTGAATCAGTTACTGGAGTCAGACAGAACCCAGTACTTTGAAAGAATGATGTTCTGCTTTGAGATACCTACCATACATGAAGATATAGCGGGCAACAGGCTTAACCTGACTATTGGAGGAGTGAGGGCTTATAACCATGAGAACCTTTACAGCAAGAAAGGCGTAGAGAAGTTCAAGGTATTTATTGGCTTCAAGAACCTAGTGTGCTGTAACATGTGTGTATCAACAGATGGCTACAGGTCAGAGTTAAAGGTCATGAGTACTGCTGAACTATTCAATGCAGTGATAAGGCTGTTTCAGGAGTATAACATAGCCAAGCATCTGTACTATATGTCAGCTTATAAGGATACTTATATGAGAGAGTCCCAATTTGCCCAGTTCTTAGGCAGATGCAGATTATATCAGTTCTTACCTGTAGACCGGAAGAAGAAGTTACCACAGATGTTAATGACAGACACCCAAATAGGTTTAGTAGCTAAAGCATATTATAATGATGATAACTTTAGTACCCTTTTGGACAGCAGGGAAATCACTATGTGGAATGTATACAACTTACTAACTGGAGCTAACAAGTCTAGCTACATTGATAACTTCTTGGACAGGTCACTTAATGCCACTCAACTGGCAGAAGGGTTAAACAGGGCTCTGTATAGTGAGAATGAATACAGTTGGTTTATTAATTAGTGCATCTTATGGACAGTATAATGAATGTGGCAGAGGTTCAATTGAGCTATATAAGCAATGTCAAATCATCAACCAGATACAAGATAAACAGCTCACAAGATGCCTATGAACTATTGGTGAAGTACTTCCCAGATGATACAATAGGCTACAGGGAAAGCTTTAAAGTGATTCTATTGAATCAGTCTAATAGAGTACTGGGTATAGTGCCAATATCAGAAGGTGGAATATCTGCAACTTATGTAGATGTAAGGCTGATATTACAAGCTGCATTACTGGCTAATGCAACACAGATAATATTGGCACATAATCACCCTTCTGGAAACTTGAAACCCAGCACTTTGGATGATACTCTAACTGAAAGGGTTAAGAAGGCATCTGAACTCATGGAGATTCATATAGCAGACCATGTAATCCTAAGCCCGGAGAAGGAATATTACTCTTATTATGATGAAGGTAAATTATAAATCCTTACAAATCAAACCTTCCAATAATCTATCAATTTCTACTAACACTCCCTCCTGCCATTCCTTTCCATTATGATGGGAAATAATATTAGTCTCACTTTGTTGATGGTATATATTAATGGGGTAAGTGAGATAAATTATGTATTCACTTCTAATTCTTATTTATAAGAGAAGTGAATACAAACTATCATCTTGTTTAGGATATACTATACTGGTTGAGGCTTTAGAGATGTTGATTGAAAGGGATATAGATGATACCTCTACTTCCAAATTCCCCTTTGAGGACTGTTGGAGAAGGCTGAATAAGAATTAATTTATAATAAACTAAAATGCGATGAAAGATGCAGTAACAGAGTTAGTCATGATTGTGGTGTTCTTTATACTCACCAGTCTGATAATTAAGGACTAGGAGGGTAAGTCCTCCCAGTATATATTGTATTTTATTGTTGTTTCAAGCCTCAGTCTGTAATAGGATTGGGGCTTTTAAATCTATTGGAATGGAAGCTTTATATTTATTAGTGCAATGGGCTGAAGTGCTTATTGCAGGAACTTTATTTATCTATTGCGCATACAAGAAGTAAGGTTAAAGACTACCTTTGTACGCAGTTAAGGATATAGCCCACACCTATGGTATTAATATGCCTTTAACCCTATTAAAAGTAGCTCTCAAATGATGGAGTTTAACTGAAAAGTTCTAACTTTGCAGTGTGAACTAATTAAATGAGAACTAATGAAATAGAAGTTTAACTAAGACATATTAGAAAAGAAGTGTTTGCTTCTTACTTGTGACAGTCCTAAAATTACCACCTTGAAGACTAACAATCACAGCAGTAAGGAAGTGGATACTCATACCATATGGTGTGGGCTTCCCTTATATTGTGTGATTGTAGGTGTGTGGTAATACCTTGGACTCCAATAAGGTTAGGCTCACACCTTCTTTTTGTGGTATGGCTACAAAAAGAAATGATTATGGGATTTATTAAAGTAGACAAGGTGTCACATCTAGAAACACCAAAGTATGAGTATTGGGGTATGCTTTACAAAGGTATGCCAAATGGTTACGGAATCAAGTTCAATCACATTCAAAGGTCTATCATATTAGGAGCTTTTGATAATGGTGTACTTGAAGCTAATTTCTCGGAAGACTTAGAATATATAATGAAATATGTAAGGAGCTTCCAACCCTCTACATTTTATAAAAATAACGTATTTATTGGAGAAATTCTACCTAATGGTAATAGAACTTCCAGATATGGAATTGCTATCACCTCTAATGGTATGTATATAGGTGAATTTCCTAATGGATATGGTATGAAACATATTATAGGTATCAGGCATGATATGGATGGCAATGCTGATGTAGGTAAATGGAATATACCTATCAGTTTAGATGATGAAGACACTAGAGAGAATAATGAAGCGTTTCCTTTTTAATACAAACATGTTACCATTACTATTAAGCTAGTTAGGTTGTCAATTTAAACCTTACAAGTATATCAATTAAATAATAAAAAAGATGAGAACATCAGAACAACAAGCATTAGACCTACTAGAAGAAGGAATAAAACTTATGGAAGCCAATCCCAAAGAGGCTTTACCATATTTTATTAAAGCCAATCAGGCTGTTGCAGAGTATTCAGTCAGAAGGGTTAAAATTTTGTATTACCTTGCATTATGTAACTATGCCATTGGACACATACCTCTTGCTTATGCCATATTGAAATATGCACAGTCAGTAGGAACAATAGCCTCACAACTCACATTCTTTGTTGCAGAGATTATACCAAAAGAGGATATAACTATGGTTGACTTATTCAGAAAAGAATTAGAGAATAGCAATATAGATTTGTCTGAAAGTTCCAATTATACAGAGAATGACTTTAACACTATTTATTAAAAGATAAAACTGAGTTGTTATGGAATTTCCTTTGCACTGGGGACTACAGAAGACAGGTTTACCCCTTATTGTTGTTACTTGTACTGATGATGCAGGAACAGCCAGAAATATGTGTTTTCTAGTTGATACAGGTTCTACCAATAACATATTGTTCAGCTTTGTATATGAACATTTTCAGGAGAGCTTTAAATCATTAGAAAAACAAGGTTCTATCATAGGGTTTGAGGGTCAACAACATGAGACACCGCAGATAGAGGCTACCTTTGATTTTGAGGGAAAGAGTTATACTTCAATCTTTTCAGTATTAGATGTATCTGATGGTATGAAGTATGTACAAGAAGACTCTGGAATACAGATACATGGAGTTTTAGGTATCCACTTTTTGGTGGATTATGAGTGGAGTCTTGATTTTGAGAAGCTTTTGATTGTATTTAATAATAAACAAGTAGACATATGATGAAACATTTCGTATTGACATTAGCTGCCATCCTGTTGATTACTGGATGCAGTAAGGATTATGATGATACCCAGCTTTGGGAGAATATGAACAATCTGAAAAGTAGAGTTGAAAAGCTTGAAGATACCTGCAATAGATTGAATACTAATATAATCTCACTACAGGCTATCCTTGAAGCTATACAGAAAAATGATGCTATTAGAGATGTGTCCACTTTGGCTGATAGAGAAGGGTATTTAATTTCATTTACATCAGGAAAGTCCATAACTATTTATCATGGTACAAATGGATTAAATGGGACTGATGGTGAAGATGGAACTACTCCTAATATTAGTGTGAAACAAGACAGCGATGGTATTTTTTATTGGACTGTAAACGGTACATGGCTATTAGATTCCAACAATAAGAAGGTAAAAGCTGTTGGGGTTGATGGTATTAATGGCAGCAATGGTAAAGATGGAGTTACTCCTGTCATTAATGTACAACAAGATAGTGATGGAATATATTACTGGACTGTAAACAATACATGGCTATTAACTCCTGATGGAAATAAAGTAAAAGCGACAGGAACTGATGGTACAAATGGTATTAATGGAAAAGATGGTGATAGTTTCTTCAAAGATGTAGTTATAAAAGAGGGGTATGCTTACTTTACCTTAAATAATAATGAAAACAGCATCCTGCAAATACCATTTTATACTCCAAATAGCCTTAATATTCATATACAAGAAGCAGGAACTTTAAAGTATCTATTATCCAATGAACAAAAGCGGACGGTGTTATCTTTAAAATTGATAGGTAATATTAATGAATATGATATGAAGACTATTAATGCCCAAATGTTAGTATTAGAGAAGCTAGACCTATCAGAGACTACCTACAATGGATATGTGATAGCTTTAGTATCAACCCTTATGGTACTTCACTGATAAATAGAACATTGAGAGAGGTTATTCTTCCTTCAAATGGGTATTCCAGTTTATATCAGATAAATTGTTTAAATTTAGAGAGGATAACTGCTACTTCCAATTTCTATTGGAATAATGTTGATTATACAATGTGTGAACAGTTGGAAACATTATCATTTATGGAAGGAATGACTAATATAGCTGATAATAGTTGTACTGCCTTTCCTACTATAATATTTCCTTCTACTCTAGTAGTAGTCTATAGTAAAGCTTTCACTACAGTTGCTCCAGGAACACCTTTAACCAATAAGGTCATTTGCAGAGCTACTACCCCTCCTCAAGTTGGTTATATTCATGTGGATGGTAATTTTCACTCTTCTTCTTTCTATGACTATTACAAGCCACTATCAAAATACACCTTACAAGTTCCATCAGAGAGTCTTGAACTATACAAGAAAGCAAATGGTTGGAGACAGTTTGGTACTATTATTGCTATAGACAAATGAGAAATGATTATATTATTAGAACAGTAACCCCATAAATAATAAGTTATGAAACAGAAGAAAGAAACTTAGCACCTCTAAGTGCTATTGGTAGTATGATATTAGCTAAATAGTATCACTACCATTGTTGGTCTATAGTTGTCCTATAGACTATTACAGAGACTGTAAAAAAAACTAACAATTACACATATCATAGAAGTTTACTTTCCAGTTTGTGGTTCTGAATGTCGTGGGTTCGAGTCCCATCTGCCACCCAAGATAAGTCCTTATAAGTTAAATACTTATGAGGAC
>PPYE01049267.1_pt1 | contig 11774 bp, 10 predicted proteins | sample 1559881 | NCBI WGS metagenome assembly PPYE01 (sample SAMN08240022, study PRJNA423297) | Human gut metagenome, whole genome shotgun sequencing project.
GGCAAATATCATTTACACAGCAAAAAACGGCAGAATATCCGCCGTTTTTTGTATACCGAATCAGTCTTTTCAACCGGAATACCTGCCTTTTGCCCATTTCTCTTCAAAGCCTGAAGTTCCGATATACGCTTATCTTACTCACTGCAAAGAAATTGTCATACCATCATAAGCGATCGCTCCGTCCGTTCCCCAATACCTGCGCAGCTCCTCCTCCGCTCTTCCCGGATCTCCAAGAACCCGCAGTCCATGATGAATAATTACAAGCGTACGGATATTTTTTCCTGCAGCCTTCAGGAAACGGCACACCTGCGGGATCTGATGGTGGCCGGTTTCCATGAACATAAGGTCACAGTAATCCGGGACGGTATCCGCAAGATCCTCAAGGCTGGTATCCCCGGAATAAAAAATACTTTTCCCGGCAAGCCCGATGCGGAAGGAAAAGGAAAGGTACGGCGCAGGCGGCGTATAAGGCAGATGATGGTTGTGGACGGCCTCTAACGTAAATGCCTCCTCCTCCCCGCTCCACAGCAGTCCGTCTCTGACAGCATGAGCCTGATGGCCATAGCCGCAGCGAAAGCCGTCTTCCGTATTGTTAAGAAGCGCCATCATCCCTTCATAGGAATCCAGACAGGGCAGGTAGGTATGGATGACAGGGGAAACCGGCAGCTTTTGCTTTACAACGGAAAGCTTACGTATCGTCCACAGAAGATTGGGCAGGCCGCCGATATGATCCATATGGCAGTGGGAAATAAACACAGCCCTTGTTTTGAGCAGATCAAGGCCCATGAGATGGGCGGTATAAGAACAGGTCTCCCCCGCATCTAAAAAGAAGAGGCTGTCAGGAAGTTCTATAGCCAGGCTGGTATGGTGGCGGCCGGGAAAAGGCTCGGTACCGGAGCAGCTTCCCAGGATATGGATTTTGGCGGAAGGCTGTTTTTCCTCATTCATTTTACTCACTCCTTTACGGCTCCCACCACCATGCCTGTAACGAAATAACGCTGCAGGAACGGATAAAGAAGCAGAATCGGCACCATGGATACGATAACCTTGGCGGAATTGAAGGTCAGGCTGGAAACGGCAAGCATTTCCTGTACCTCCTCGGCTGTCATGGATGCCATCATATCTGTATTCAGTGAGGAAGACAGGGACTGGATATAGGTCTGCAGAGGCAGCCTGTTCATGGAATTGATGTAAATTTTTCCGTCAAAGTAGGAATTCCAGTGGCTAACCACGGCAAACAGCCCGATGGTAGCCAGGGGCGCCTTGGACAGGGGCAGGAATATTTTCCCCAGCACCACCCAGGGGCCGGCCCCGTCCACATAAGCGGATTCCTCCAGGGATTGCGGAATAGCCTTGAAAAAATTCATCAGAATAATAACATTGAATACCGGCACCGCGCCCGGGAGCACCAGCGCCCAGAAGGTATCCATCATGTGCAGCTTATTGATGACCATAAAGGTGGGCACCAGGCCGCCGCTGAAAAGCATGGTAAATACCACGATCCACATATAGATTTTTTTACTCCGAAACTGGGACGGCGCCTTGGACAGAGGATAGGCCATAAGTATGGAAAGCACCATATTCAGAGCTACGCCGATGAGCACCCGTTCCAGTGATACGCCGAAGGAGGTCCAGAACTGGGTTTCCTCCAGCATGTTCTGATAGGAGGCAAGCGTGAAATTCACCGGCCACAGCTTCACCAGCCCCATCGCCGCGCTCGTCCTGTCACTGAAGGAAATGGCAATGGTGTTCAGTATGGGGACGAGGCAGATGATCCCGCAGAAAAGCAGGAAAAAATAAATCAGGACATCGGAAAACTTAAGTTTCTTTTTCTTCATACCTCGCCTCCTAAAACACACGATAACCCACAAATTTATCCGCCAGCTTATAGGACACCACCAGCAGGACAAAGCTTATCAGGGATTTGAACAGGCCCACCGCGGTTCCGTTGCTGTACTGCAGATCCACCAGGCCCATACGGTAAACATAGGTGTCAATGATGTCGCCGGTCTGATAAACAAGGGGCGAATAGAGGTTGAATACCTGATCAAAACCGCCGCTGAGGATTTTCCCCATATTCAAAGTGGTCATGAGCACAATGGTAGGAACGATGCCGGGCAGGGTGATGTACAGTATCTTTTTCAGGCGGTTCGCGCCGTCCATGCCGGCGGCTTCATAAAGGGTGGGATCGATGTTAGTCATTGCCGCTACATAAACGATGGCGCTGTAGCCGAACTCCTTCCACACCTCTCCGCCGATAAGGATTTTGCGGAACCACTGATTGCTGATCATGAACATTTCCGGTTCCCTGCCGAACAGCCCCGCCAGCTGGTTGATAATCCCAGTATAGGAAAAAAGGTTACTAAACATGACCGCCAGGATTACCCACGATAAAAAGTGGGGCAGGTAAACGGTCGTCTGAATAATCCTCTTAAATTTCAGGTTCCGGCATTCATTTAAAAGCAGTGCGAACACAATGGCTGCCAGCGTCACCAGCACAAGCTTGGAGACAGAAATGACCACCGTATTTTTCAGCACATTCCAGAAGGTGGGCAGCCGGAACAGACGCTGGAAATTTTTCAGTCCCACAAAATCGGAGCCAAGAAGCCCTTTAATAGGCACATAGTTCTGAAAAGCCATAATAAGACCGCCCATGGGGACAATATGGAACAGAAGGAGAAACAGCATGCCCGGCGCAAGCATGAGATGATAGGGGAGCTGGGAGCGGCTTGTATGCGCCGCTCCGTTTTTTTTAACTTTTACCATGATTCTACCCCCGTTTTATCTGCCCAGAACCTGTTTGACTTCCTCAAGCAGCGTATCGCCGCCGATGTTCTTCCACTGGGTCACAAAATCATCGAAATAATCCACGCTCTTTTCACCGATGATGATGCTCAGATACATTTCCTGCTCCAGGGTATCCAGCTCTGCCTGCAGGGATGCGCTGGAATCCGTGGTATAGTAATACGCCGCCTCATGAGGGTTCATTTCACTGCCGGAAAGAAGGTTGCTTCCCACATAGCGGTAGTAATAGGACTTGAAGGAAAGCTCGGTTTTATCGGAACCGTCCGCATACTGCGTGGCGAGCACCACCTGATCCTTATCATACTGGGTCATGCCCTCGTACTCCGTATAGCTTCCCGTTTCAATATTTTCTTTAACCGCCTTACCCAGCTTCTCAATAATATCAAAATAATCATAGGTAACGGAGCCCTGAGGGAACACGGCGCGGCGTCCGTTGCTGGAGGATGCGATTCCTGCAGCATTGAAGATTTCATTTGCTTTTTCATCAAAGCCGCGATACAGATCGTTACCGATACCGATTATTTTTACAGCCCTGGCCGGATCCGCACATTTGGAGCTGATACAGAGCATGGATGAAGTGGGTTCGGGAAGGACATAATTGTATTTTCCGCTGCCATCCAGAGGAGCGGCCACAGCCACCAGCTCAATGTCCGGGTTATTGGTAAATGCATCCGTATAGTTGGCATGGACCGCGCCGAAGTATGCTCCGCTCTGGCCGGAGGTGAATACGGCCTCCGTCTCCCCGCTGCCGATCCGGGTGGCAAACTGCCTGTCGATCAGCCCTTTTTTATACCAGTCCTGAAGCAGCGTAAGAACCTCCTTCATCCGTTCATCGGTAGAGCCATAATAAATTTCCCCGTTTTCATCCTCCATCCAGTAATTCGGATAAACACCGAAGGCATAAAAAATGGGTTCCAGGCCGAAGGCATGATTGTATCTGGCAACCGGTTTGGTGGCGTCCACGGTAAGGCCGGTGGTATCATCAACGCCGTTGCCGTCCGGATCCTCTTCCACAAAGGCGGTGAGCACCTTTTCCAGGTCCTCCATGGTTTTGGGTACTTCCAGTCCCAGATTGTCCAGCCAGTCCTTACGCAGCCACAGCACATCCTGCTGCCCGTCCAGGTTGCCGGCAGGAATCGCCATCAGGCGTCCGTCTATGGTAACCGGCTCCAGGTTACGGCCGCCGTAGGAAGCGTCAATTCCTTTGATGGTGTCGGAAATGTTCTCCTCATAGATATCTGTCAAATCCGCCAGCAGCCCGTTCTGCGCCAGCTGGAGAAAGGTACGGTAATCATTACAGTAAAAAATATCGGGCAGATTTCCGGACGCAATATTTAAAGACAGCTTGTTGTTGTACTCAGAGCCTTCCGCCTGCCAGGCCAGTTTCATATCCACCTGATAGTTGTCCCGGATATAGTCCAGCACCACATTGTCATCCGGTGTCTGTCCCTCCGGCAGGGTGACGCTCGGATAAGAGGATTTTGAAAAAGTAAAGGTAACCATATCCTCATTTGCATTTTCTCCGGCTGCAGGGGTTTCCCCGGTTGCGGCATTTTCCCCGGCTGCGGCGCTCTGTGAGGCGGCAGTCTGTGTTTCCCTGTCCGGGGCGCTCCCCACAGCAGGCTTTTCTGTGCCGCCGCACCCGCACAACAGGATTGTAAGGGTGGTTCCCAGGGCAATCAGACGGTTTACAGCTTTGTTCTTCATAACGATACCTCCTTGTATTTTCTGGCCTCATTATAGCCTGAATACTGTTCCCTCCTGAACTGCCAAAACCGTCATGCCAGAGTAAATTTCCGGTATCTTTCACAGCTGTCCGTTTACTCCATATCTGTTGTTTTTCTTTTGACTCCGGAGCATCCCTTGCTATACCCTCCTGCCGTACAGCTGCTTATACTCTGTCGGCGTGTACCCCGTATACTTCTTAAATACCTTTGTAAAATACTTGGGATTATTCCCGTAACCCACCGCGGCCGCCGCGCTTTCGCTGCCTGCCGCGGTTGATTCCAGCAGCTGCTTTGCCGCTTCCACCCGGGTACGGTTCAGATAAGCTGTAAATTTACAGCCTGTCCTCTGGGCGAAACGCTTGCTCACATAATCTTCATTCAGAAACACCAGCTGTCCTGCAATCCATTTCAGATTCAGCCCCTCCTCCGCATAATGGGTACGGACATACTCAATGATAATATCCGTAAAATCCCTGTATTCCTCTTCCTGCAGCGTATCCGTATCTGCAGGGAGGCAGACGGCTTCAGGGAATTCCTTCTCCGGCCGGGAATGCAGGCCCATTTTCTCCCGCCGGAACCAGTTCCGTCCCAGCGTATAATAAAAACCGTCATAAACCCCGTATTCCCTTTCCATAAATCCCATCAGCCCTCTCAGATTTACCGGACAGCAGATTCTTTTTTCCGGATGGATGCCCAGCGTGCGGGTAATGTATTCCGCCAATGTTTCCTTCAGTTCCTCCATCAGTCCTGAAGGTACAGCCGCTCCGCCGGTATGGCTGCCGGTATCTCCTGTGCCGTTTCCGGCATACGCCCCCATCCCGCTTCTGCCTCCTGCTATTCCGCCCTCTGCGCTTCTTTCTCCTTTGTTTCTTACATCTCCCCCCATGCGGCTTCCCATTTCTTTTTCATTCTCTCTTCCCGGCCCGTTTTTCCCTCCTTCCCGCTGCAGGACATAAAAGCCGCCGACCGCCTGTCCTATGCGCACAGCCACAGGAATAAAGCTGAGCCGCCCGGCGGCGCAGCCCTGGAAAATATCCATCAGCCCTCTTCCCACAGCAGGCAGGGGCACCTGGGAAAAACCCGCCCACAACAGGATATCCCGTTCCATCAGCATGGGAAAATCCGCATCCCGGAAAAAAGAGGTGAAATCCTCCTGAAGGCAGGTCAGTATGGTCTGCCGAAGCAGCGCCGTACGGATCCCCTCCTTGTGTACGGCGGTTTCCAGATTGGCATTTTTTATTTCCAGCTCCCGCAGTGCGCTTTGTATAGCGCGTCGGATATCCTCCTCACTGCAGGGCTTGAGCAGAAACTGCTTTACGCCTTCCTTCATCGCCTGCTTTGCCAGTTCAAACTCCCCATAGCCGGACAGAATAATAAATTCCGGGTACGGATCAGACTCCCGCACCCTGCGAACCAGCTCCAGCCCATCCATAACCGGCATTTTAATATCCGTGATAATAATATCCGGCCGCACCTCCTCCACGGCCTTCAGCGCCTCAAAGGCATTCAGACAGACACGGCAGAGCACGGCGCCGCAGGACTCCCAGTCCACCTGCCGTCTGATTGCCTCAGCCACCAGCTTTTCGTCATCCACTAAAATAACCTTTTTCATAACTTCCCCCAAATATCAGAGGCAGAAAGCAGCATTTCCAGTCCGCCGCCTTTCCGCTCTCACCTTACCTCGTTATTCCACTCCGCTCTTCTCTCTCCTGTAATTCTGATTTCAGTCAGCGTTCCCTCTCCCGTATTGGATACAAGCAAATCGGAGCCTGTGTCAAAAAGGAGCATAATACGCTGACGGATATTGGCAAGCCCGATACCCAATCCGGCTTCACCCCCTGTTTTCTCTGTCCCCGATGTCCCCTGTATCTCCTCGGCCCGTTTCCTGCGTTCCTCAGCCCGGTCTTCCGGCGCTTCCCCTGCGATCCTGCGAAGAATATCCGGGGCGATTCCCGGCCCGTTATCCCTCACATAAAGATGAAAAATTTCCTCCCGGCACTCCGCCCATACCTCAATCCGGCACGGCTCCAGCATATTTTCCAGCGCATATTTCACGGAATTTTCCACTATATTCTGCAGCGACAGCTTTGGTATCCTGCGTTCCATCAGTGTTCCCGGAATTTCCACAGATACCTCCAGCCGTTCCTGATACCTGATTTTCTGGATGGTGACATAATGCATCAGAATCCCGATTTCATCAGAAAGCAGCGCCGGCTCATTGTTTTCCCGGAGAGTATATCTCAGCAGCCTTCCCAGCGCCTCCGTAATCTGCGAAATCGTCTCCTGATGATTTTCCCTGGCCTTCCAGTTAATTGTCTGCAGGGTATTGAACAGGAAATGGGGATTGATCTGATTTTGGTCCTGGATCAGCCGGTCCACATGGCCGACCATATCCTCAAACCGGTCACAAACCTGCTCCAGTTCATCCTGCTGTCCCTTCCCGCGTCTGGACTCAGCCCTGAAATCCCCTTCCTGCACGCTCTTCATGCGCCCGGTTAAGTAAGTAAAACGCCTCGTAATCAGTCCTGTCAGCTTTTCACAATAGAAAACCGACAGTCCCACCACCGCCGCCACCACGCCCCAGAACACAACTTTCAGGAAACGCATCATGCCGAACAAATCATCATATAAAATGAGGAACACATAACTCCAGCCATAATCCGTCCCGTCAAGCCAGGAGGCAAAGTATTTTTTCCCATTTAACGTAACGCTCCTGTAATCCCTGTTTCCTCGCTGCACAAGCTCCCGTGAGGGCAGCGCGGCAATATCGGAATACAGCAGCTTTTCCCCGTCCATTACCGCCAGGCCCGGCGAATATCTTACATTGCTGTTGTTTTTCAGGAGCCCTTCAATGCTCCCTTCCAGATCATATTCAATGACAAGCAGCGCCAGATCCTCAAAGGTATGATAACGCAAATCTCTGATGCTCCTTAATCCGTAAATCCGATTTGCAGGATACCCTTTCACATACCAGGTGATTTCACTGCTGTTTTCCGCCAGGCTTTTCCGCATTTCCTCCAGCCTGCTCCTGTCGTAGGAACGTCTGCTGCTTCCCACATAGTACCACTCATCATCCACAAAAATGGAAATGGACACAATATTCCGGCTAATCCGCAGCTGATCCTGGAGCACCTCGTACAGGGCGCGCAGCTGCCGGATATAGTCCATGCTCACCTCCCAGCTGCGCACGTTTGGCTTTCCCGGTGAAAGCGCGGACTGCACCGTGGCGTCCGTTATAATTTCCACGCTGGTATCATCCGCCTCCTGCAGCTCCATTTCTATATGCCGGATGATCATATTCAGGTTCTGTACGGTAATGTTGTACATGTTTTTTTCATATTCCCGAAAAATAAATGACGCCAGAACCATGATGATTACACTGGAAAAAATTGCTCCCGGAATGCAGATGAGCAGAATCTTATTCTTAAGCCCCTGCTTTTTCCACCACTCCGTTTGCCGTTCCCACCCCTTCCTCCATTTCATACCCTTTCCCCATTTTGGCCGTCCTGTTTCCTTCCCCAGCCTGTCACAATATTCAGCTTCAGCGCCTTCGCATCCAGCCAGGCCAGATCCATAAATTCATCATATAGCTTTTCAGGAGAATGGCAGTCGGAACCGATGAGTACGGGAACGCCGGCCCCTGCCGCCCGTTCCCAGAATCTCCGGTGTGGATACTGCAGACGCAGGCCATCCTCAAATTCATCCACTCCCCTACGGTAGCCGTTGGCATTGTACTCCAGCAAACAGCCTTCCTTTACCGCCGCATCTATTATTATGTCGCAGGCGCGCTCACAGTTGCCATCCCAGGCAAAGGGATTGATGAACATATAATCCGGATGGGCAACACAGCAGAAATATCCGGTTTTCATCCCCTCCGCCAGGCTTTCTGCATAATCCGGATATTGCTCCGTGCCGGACAGTCCCCCTGCATAGCACAGCTGCCCCAACCGGTCCAGATACATATGCTGGCCCATCAGCAGATAATCACAGCCTCCGGCAGTGAGCAGTTCTTCATAAAAATCCTCTTTCCCCCGGATATACTCCCCTTCAAAGCCGCAGAGAATTTCCATCCGTTCCTTATACCGCTCTTTTTCCCTGTAAACATCTGTAATATAAGCCCCTATCTCCTCATAGGGCATGCGGTAGCCGAAGGGATCTCCCGGAAACGGCAGATGGTCGGAAAAACCCAGCGTTTCCATCCCCTTTCTGAAGGCTTCCTGCGCATAATCCTCCGCCGTGCCGCCCGCATGCCTGCAATATGCGGTGTGTGTATGGTAATTTACCAGGTAATTTACCGGATAATTTTCCGGCCAGTCAGCCAGATGCTTTTCGGGATAATTGCCCGAACCATCAAATTTTTCCACATCATTTTCCCCCTTTTCCTCTCCATCTCACTACTGTTTTGCCGTAAAATACCTTAAATCATTTTTCATTGTACATCATATCATAACCATATATTTTTGCAAGGGTATATATAGCATATCGCATCTTACTAATTACAGGAATACACTCTATGCTTTTTATATAAGGAGGTGTATTTTATGAATGAAAAAGTAATGATACAGGTTCATGAAAACATAAAAAAATACAGAAAGCTCAACAATATGACCCAGGAAAAGCTGGCTGCGGCCCTGGAAATGGATCCCCAGTACTACGCCCAGCTGGAGCGGGGAGAACGGAATTTCTCCCTGGAAAAGATTGTGAAAATCTGTTCTGTCCTGCATGTGAACGTGGAGGACATTGTGGACATCACACCGGTTGAAAATTCCGGAAATGAATCCCCGGCCCGGAAGCTGGAACGTCTGCTGCCTCTGATGGACACCCTGTCGGAAAAACAGATGCTGGTGCTGGAAAAATTCATTAAGGAAATCCTGCCTTACCTGAAATAGAATTTATAAAAAACAGGATAATAATGAAACACACAGGAATCATATAATCTGTGTGAGAGATAAAAATTTTTCGAAAAAGCCCGGTGGATTTAGTCCACCGGGTTAACTGCTTCTACCTATAGGCCGGAAATTATTTCTCCATTAACGAAAATTCCATTCCTGTATACACCCTCACCGGATTTCCCCTGACTATCCGGCTGTGCTCCCTCCAGGCCTGGTTTTTCTGCTCTGCCGCCCTTTGCCGCTTCAAATCCGCCAGCCTGGCGTCTATTTTCTCCATTGCCCGCTGCTTATTCCGGTACTGGCTCCTTTCTTCCGTGGAAACTGCCGTAATCCCAGTAGGAATATGAACTATTCTTATGCCGGTTTCCACCTTATTTACATTTTGCCCGCCATTTCCGCCGCAGTGGAATTTTTCAATACGATAGTCCCCGTCTTCCCGGATGTCCTTTCGTTCGGGAATTATGCTGATATCGATAAACCAGTTCTTCCTTTTATGGCCGGGCCGGAAAGGACTCGGGCAAATCCATTGCACCGTCCCCTCCAGAAAGGCCAGGGAGCTGTCCGCGCTAAAGCTAATGGACTCATAGCAGCCCTTCCCTTTCCCCGTCTTCCCGGATATTTTTACTATCTGTGGAAACTCCTTCTGCAGCGCTTCAAAAATCCTGCCCGCCGCCAGTTCACATTCCTCCGGCCCCTGCCCCGCGCTTATCTGAAATATCACCTTTTATCACCTGCCTTAAAATTATATACCGGCTTCAGTATCTTCTCAATTTCCGCCGTATCCCGTATTTTTTCCCGGATATCCTCTATAGAGCGGTATGCAAAGGGCGCTTCATCCAGGGTGTCCGCCGCGATGCAGCTGCTGTAAATCCCTTTCATCTCTTTCCGGAAGGCCGCAACCGTATATCTCTCTTTTACCTCATCCCGCCGGATTTTTCTTCCCGAGCCATGAGGCGCTGAAAAATTCCACTCTGGATTTCCTTTCCCGGTTCCCAGGATTATGCCGTCCCTCATATTGACAGGTATGACTATCTGTTCGCCCCTTCGCGCGGAGATAGCCCCTTTTCTCAGAATACGCATTCCCTCCGAAGCATCAAAATAATTGTGGACGGAGGAACGGGCTTCCTGAGCCTTCAGCTTCATTCCCTTCATAATTTCCTCCGCCATAATCTCCCTGTTCAGCTGCGCGTAACGCTGTACCGTAAGCAGGTCATGCAGGTAATCCTCCATAAGCTCACCCTCCAGCCAGGTAAGAGGATAGGGTGTTTCTATCCCACGCTCCTTTAAAAGTGCCGCCCCGGCTTTCACATAATAGTCGGTCACTTCCTTTCCCAGGTGCCGGCTCCCGGAATGGATCACCACATAGAGATTTCCTTCCTCATCCCTGTCAACTTCAATAAAATGGTTGCCACCGCCCAGCGTCCCCAGGCTCAATACCGCCTTTTCCCGGCTCACATGCTTAAAACAGCGAAGCTCCTGCAGTTCAAAGGCCTCCGCCCGGTGATGGGACTTCTGCCTTATTTTAAAGCCGGACGGAACTCTTTCACGTATCACCTTATCCAGCTTCTGAAGCTCCATCCGTTTTTCCCGGAGCTGTATACATACAATGCCGCAGCCGATATCAATGCCCAGCAGCTGCGGAATGATTCTTCTGCCGACCGTCATGGTAAGTCCTATCGGCCCTGCCTGACCGGGATGTACATCCGGCATAATTCTCACTATGCAGCCGTCGCTCACCTCATTATTGCATATCATCTCGATCTGTGCCTTTGCGTAGTCCTCCGCATCGTCTGCAAAAATCTCCGCCTGCGCATATTTTCCTGTTATCTTTTCCATATATTTTTCTGTCTCCATACTTCCGTTTTCTGATTTTAGGCGCAAAAAAGCACCTCAACAAGAGGTGCCGGATTGCCTTACTATATATAAACCGTCTAATCTTCTAAATACGAACCGTCTATACAGTCCTGCCAAGAGTAAGAGCATCTGCGCCTTTTGCCTTTTGTCCCATATATTCTGTTTTCCCTTTTGTTATCCGCAGCATGGCAATCACTCCTTCCTTTTAAACATTTTCGTTGTTACACAGCTACTTTAACATACCTTATGAATACTTGCAATTATTAATGCAAAAAATTCCCCTTAATTTGGGGACTTTACAGGACTATCAAAAGACGGGGCAAACCATTCAGAACCAACATTTTTTCTTTCAGCTATAATCATATTATTCCGCCTGCCTGAATGAATATAATACTGATTCCGAATATGTTTTAGCGCAATCATACCCTGCACCTCATTATCTCCCTCAACAGGCAACTCATATGCCTCATATCTGTTTAACAAACAAAAACCTCAG
>PPYE01540363.1_pt1 | contig 11773 bp, 8 predicted proteins | sample 1559881 | NCBI WGS metagenome assembly PPYE01 (sample SAMN08240022, study PRJNA423297) | Human gut metagenome, whole genome shotgun sequencing project.
CATCCTGCGGCTTGTCGGCGGAGACCCACAGCATAAAGTCTCGCTGCTGATGGCGCATACGGATCATCCCCGTGAAGTGACAGACCCATGGTTCACGGGAGATTTTGAAGCCACATGGCAGGATATACTGGAAGGATGCACGGCATTGCTTGAGGAACTGCGATCATAACAGATTATCATAAAAACGGACGGATGTCTGCCAGTTGACAGACATCCGTCTATTCTTTTATTTCAAATCATCTTAAAATACTTCAGCGCCTCCCGGATGGCTCTTTCCTTCTCCGGTGGGCACTTGAGCCGCTTGGGGTTCTCAGCCTTAGGCTTGTTGTAGTTCTGCCGCTCCTTGATGCCGCATTTCTGCTTGACCTGTGCAATATAGAGGTTGCTCACGTTCAGACCGGTGTGTTCCTTGACGTACTCCCGGATCTCTTCATAGGTAGCCTTGGTCTCTGCAGCAGTCACATCCAGTTCATCCATTTTCAGATTCACCGTGATCTTCTGGTAGATATCTAGTTTGGACAATGCGCATACCGTCTCGATATGCTCACTGTGGGGGAACATATCCACCGGCGTGCTGCTCTCCACTTTGTATCCCTTCCGGGTCAGCAGCTCCAGATCCCGGGCCAGCGTGACCGGGTTGCAGCTCACGTAGACCACACGCTTCGGGGCCATGCGGGCCACGCTTTCGATAAACTGCGGCGTAGAGCCCTCCCGCGGCGGGTCCATAAAGATCACGTCTGCGCGTTCACCAGCCGCAGCGGCTTCGCCGATCCACCGGGTGGCATCTGCGGCAAAGAAGCGGGCGTTCTTCACGCCATTGTGCTTTGCATTGCCTATGGCATCGTGCACCGCTTCGCGGTTCACCTCCACGCCCACTACCTGCTTTGCATGGTCGGCGGCGGTCAGGCCGATGGTTCCGATGCCGCAGTAGGCATCCAGCACCACTTCTTTGCCGGTGAGATGCGCCGCGTCCACTGCAAGGCCGTACAGCACTTCGGTCTGGGTATGATTGATCTGATAAAAACTGCGTGGGCTGATGGCATAGGTCTTGCCGCAGAGGGTATCCAGAATGAAGCCCTTGCCGTACAGCACCTTTTCCATATCGCCCAGCACCACGCTGGTTTTGCGGTCGTTCACGTTCTGGACGATGGTGGTGATGGCCACGCCCTGCTTTCCGGCTTCGGTCAGCAGGGCTTTGACAAAGTTCTTGGCACCCGGCAGCACCGGCTGAGCCGTCACCAGCACCACCATCACCTGCCCGGTCATAACACCGCGCCGCAGCAGGCAGTGACGCAGAAGGCCGGTGCCCTTATCCTCATTAAAAGGCTGGTAATGGCAGGTGCCCGCTGCTGCGCGCACAGCCAGCATGGTCTTGTCCAGCACTTCGTCCTGCAAAAGGCAGCTTTCCACCGGCAGCACCTTGTGGCTGTTTGCCGCGTAGATGCCGGAGGTAAGTTTTCCACCCCAGCCGGTGGTAAAGGTGGAGATCACCTTGTTCCGATAGTGGTACGGCGTTTCCATGCCCCGGATGTGCTCCACCGGGCCGAATCTGCCCAGCAGCTTTTTCACGGTCTCTTCTTTCTGTTTCAGCTGTGCGGCGTAGTCCATGCCCAGCATCGGGCAGCCGCCGCAGTTTTTGGCACGCAGTTTGCAATCCATCTTCCGCTCTCCTTTTTACCCATAAGGGTCATACAGATCATATTCTTCCGCTTCCAGATGCTTTTCCTCCAGCACCTTTATGGCCTGTTCCAGCTCGCTCTGGCCGCAGCCGCTTTCGCTGACCAGCGCGCGCACCGCCGCGGCAAGGTCGCCGCCAAAGAGGGTGTCCAGCCGTTCGCGCATGCTCCACACATTATAGGCGCGCTGGGTGATGGCCGGAGTGTAGGTATTGCGGTTGCCATCCTTGCCGCTTTTCACCCAGCCCTTTTCTTCCAGCCGGTAAAGAAAGTTGAGCACGGTCGCCGGGGCCCAGCCCTTTGCGCGCAGCTTTTCGTCGATGTCCCGCCGGGTCGCGGGCGCACGGCAGGCCCACACCGCCAGCATCACCTGCTCCTCTGCCGCCGAAAGCGGCTTTACACTGTCCGGGATGCCATACATCCTGCCGTTCCCCCTCCTTTCCGCATCTTTTTTGTTTTTACATTTGTCTTTGTTTCTTTATTATACCTGTTTTCCCGTAAAAGTGCAAGAGCCGGAAATGCCGATGGAATCAGGCTTTTCCGGCTGTATTTTACATTTGTCTTTGTTTTTGTCTTTCTATTAAGGACATTTGTGTGCTTTGTGCCTGCACAGGGGCTTTTGTGCCGTATCTTTGTGCAAAGATGCTCTTGTTTTTGCCCCCGCAAAACCGGTATACTACGGCTACAGCAATCAACAGAACGCACCGCAGAAAACCACGGTGCTGTGCGATACAGGAAAGGGAGAGTTCATTATGGCACGAGTTTACAACTTCAGCGCAGGCCCCAGCATGCTGCCCGAGAAGGTGCTCAAACAGGCACAGGCAGAACTGCTCGAGTACGGCGACAGCGGTCAGAGCGTGATGGAGATGAGCCACCGCAGCAAGTGGTTCGATGCCATCATCAAGGACACCGAGGCCACCCTGCGCCGGGTAATGAACATTCCCGACAACTACAAGGTCGGTTTCTTTCAGGGCGGTGCCACCCAGCAGTTCGCCATGGTCCCGCTGAATTTCATGACCACCGGCAAGGCAGATTACCTTGTCACCGGCAACTTCTCGAACCTTGCCGCCAAGGAAGCTGCCAAGTTCGGCGAGGTGAACATTGTTGCTTCCAGCAAGGACAAAAACTTCACCTACATCCCGGACGTGAACGCCATCAACTATGATAAGGATGCCAGCTACATCCACATCTGCCAGAACAACACCATCTTCGGCACCCAGTTCGTGGAGGTGCCGCAGGTGGAGGGTGTGCCTCTGGTGGCAGACATGAGCTCCATGATCCTCTCCAAGCCGGTGGACGTGACCAAGTACGGCTGCATCTACTTCGGCGTGCAGAAGAATGTGGCCCCCGCCGGTATGGCCATTGCCATCGTCCGCGATGACCTGCTGGGCCATGCCGCCGACAATGTGCCCACCATGATGAACTACACCACCCTGCTGGGCAAGGACAGCATGTACAACACGCCCCCCTGCTGGTGCATCTATATGACCGGTCTGGTGCTCAAGTATCTGGAAAATGACATCGGCGGTCTTGCCAACATGCAGAAGATCAACGAAGCCAAGGCCAAGGTGCTGTACGACTATCTGGATGGTCAGGACTTCTTCACGAATCCTGTGGAGCACCGCTACCGCAGCACCATGAACGTCACCTTCACCAGCCCCAATGCAGATCTGGACAAGAAGTTCTGCGCCGAAGCTGCAGAAGCAGGCTTCGTGAACCTGAAGGGCCACCGTCTGGTGGGCGGCATGCGCGCTTCTATCTACAACGCCATGCCTGCCGAGGGCGTGGATAAGCTGGTGGACTTCATGGAGAAGTTCCGCAAAGAAAATGCATAAAACCCTCTCTGCCTCACTTCGTTCGGCAGCTCCCCCGAGGGGGGAGCTTTTTATCAGAAGGACAACTTGATCGAACCCGCTTTCTAAGCTCACCCTTCGGGAGAGCTGGCACGGTGCAAGCCGTGACTGAGAGGGTTCTCGTATAACAGAAGGGAAATCTGGACTATGTACACCATCAAAACTTTGAACGCCATCAGCCCGGTGGGTCTGGCAAAGCTGAACAACAAGCAGTTTGACGTGGCTGTGGACACCGATGCCCCGGACGGCATCCTCGTCCGCAGCGCCGACATGCTGAATACCACCTTCAACGACAATCTTCTGGCCATTGCCCGCGCCGGTGCCGGCGTGAATAACATCCCGCTGGACCGCTGCAGTGAGCAGGGCATCGTGGTGTTCAACACCCCCGGTGCCAACGCCAACGCTGTGGCCGAGCTGGTGATCGGCATGCTGATCGCCGGCAGCCGCAATGTGGCTGTTGCTGCCCAGTGGTGTCAGGGCCTTGTCGGCGACCCCGCCATGGCAAAGACCGTGGAAAAGGGCAAGAAGCAGTTCGTGGGCAACGAGATCAAGGGCAAGACGCTGGGTGTCATCGGTCTGGGTGCCATCGGCTCCCGCGTGGCCAACTGCGCCATTGAGCTGGGCATGGAGGTCTACGGCTACGACCCCTACATCTCCATTGACGCCGCCTGGAACCTGAGCAGTCAGGTACGCCACTGCGTGAACCTGAACGACATGCTGCCCCTGTGCGACTACATCACCATCCATGTGCCCTACCTGCCCACCACCAAGGACACCATCAACGCCCAGACACTTGCCCTGTGCAAGGACGGCGTGAAGATCCTGAACTACGCCCGCGGCGAACTGGTGAACGCCGAAGCGCTGCTGGAAGCCATGGAGACCGGCAAGGTGTCCGGCTATATGACCGACTTCCCGTCTGAGGCCATTCTGGGCAAGCCCGGCATCGTGTGCACCCCCCATCTGGGCGCTTCCACCCCGGAAGCCGAGGACAACTGCGCCGTGATGGCTGCAAAAGAGCTGAGCGACTACCTGAAGAACGGCAACATCATCCACTCGGTGAACATGCCGGAGGTCAACCAGCCCCGCGCCGGCGGCAAGCGCATCTGCATCATCCACAAAAACGAGCCCGGCATGATCAGCCAGATCACCGCCCTGACCACCGAAGCCGGCCTGAACATCGAGAACATGGTGAACAAGAGCAAAAAGAACATGGCCTACACCATGCTGGATGCTACCGGTGCTGTGGACAAGAAGCTGGCCGAAAAGCTGGCTGCCATCCCCGCCGTGATCCGGGTGCGCATCCTGTAAAGCAAAACGGTTTAAAATGTCCGCCGCGTCGCTCTTGGCATCTTCAGCGGAAAACGATTTTTATTTTAGCAACCCGGAAAAATCTGCGGATTTTTCCGGGTTGCTTTTTCACAGAGAAGGGCCGTGGCGGCAGCCTGCATTTCCAAACCAGGATTTTTTACAAGCCGGAAATTCTTTCTCGTCCCATCTGCCGGTTAGTTTCCATTTACAAACTGTAGTTTGTCTCAAAAAACGCGTTAAAGATAGTTTTTTCTAACTACACATCGTAAAAAGTTTACACGTATTAACATTCAAGGAAAACCTTGAAAATGGTAAATTCTGTGCTACAATAGGCTCGACAGCAGGGAAATGTCCACCCTGTTCTCCGGCTTTTGGGCCGGTATATTCATCTTACAGGTCCTGCGGTGCAGGGCCTCTGACAGGAAATAGAAAAGGTAGGGAAGTTACTATGGATATCAAGAAGATCGCACTGTTCGCCGCCGGTACTCTGTTCGGCTCTGCCGGTTTCAAGCTGCTGTCCAGCAAGGATGCCAAGAAGGTCTACACCCAGACCACTGCTGCCGTGCTGCGCATGAAGGACTCCACCATGGAGACCGTCAGCAAGGTCCAGGAGCAGGCCGGTGACATTCTGGCCGATGCAAAGGCCATCAACGAGGCTCGTGCTGTTGAAGCCGAGGCTGCTGTGATCGAGGATGCCGCCGAGGAGACCACCGAAGAGACCGCTGAGTAATTTTCGGTTCGTAAAGCACTGAAAGCCCCAACGTGGCTTTCGAGCCGCCTTCGGGCGGCTCTTTTTTGTGAGAGTGGGGCCGCAGGCGTGCAGGGTATAGCAGCCTGACGCTGCGGCAAAAAGATAGAGAAGGATATTTGATATATGAAATGTACCATTCTGCATGAAGGCAAAGGCCGGATGCGCGTGCATGTGGAAAACGTCCGCATGACTTTGCACCGTGCCGATGTGCTGGAAGCATATCTGAACCACAAAGATGCCATCGTCCATGCCGCCGTTTACGAGCGCACCGGCGATGTGGTCATTACCTATACCGGCAAGCGCACCGCCGCCATTGCCATTCTGGCAGGCTACAAGTTCGATGTGGCCGAGTATGACGCTCTGGTCACCTCCGCCGACAGCCGCAGGCTGAACCGGGAATATCAGGATAAAATGTTCGATCTGGTGGCAGGCCGCTGCCTGCGCAAGCTGTTCCTGCCCGCACCCCTTGACGCTGCCTACACCGCCTTCCGCTCCATCCGCTTCCTCTGGAAGGGTGTGCGCTGCGTGCTGAGCCGCAGGCTGGAAGTGGAGGTGCTGGACGCTTTGTCCATCGGCGTCTCGCTGCTGCGCGGCGACTTTGGCACCGCCGGTTCTGTCATGTTCCTGCTGAATCTGGGCTCTCTGCTGGAAGAGTGGACCCGCAAGAAGAGTCTGGACGATCTGGCCCGCAGCATGGCCCTGAACGTGGACAAGGTGTGGGTGCGCAGCCAAGGCACCGAAGTGCTGGTGCCTCTGACCAAAGTACGCTCCGGCGATGAGGTGGTCGTGCGCAGCGGCAACATGATCCCGCTGGACGGCACCGTGCTGGAAGGCGAAGCCATGGTGAATCAGGCTGCCCTGACCGGCGAAGCCATGCCGGTGCGCAAGACAGAGGGGTCCACCCTCTATGCCGGCACCGTTGTGGAGGAGGGCGAGTGCGTCTTTATCGCCAAGGCCGAGGGCGGTTCCAACCGCTACGACAAGATCGTGGCCATGATCGAGGAATCCGAAAAGCTCAAGTCCAGCACCGAGAACCGTGCGCTGGTGCTGGCCGACAAGCTGGTGCCATGGTGTTTGGGCGCAACGGTGGTCACCTATCTGCTCACCCGCAACGCCACCCGCGCCATCTCCTGCCTGATGGTGGATTTCTCCTGCGCGCTCAAGCTCTCCATGCCGCTGGCCGTGCTTTCCGCCATGCGCGAGTGCGGCAGCTACCACATCACCGTCAAGGGCGGCAAGTATCTGGAAGCGCTGTCTCAGGCCGACACTATCGTGTTCGACAAGACCGGCACCCTCACCCGTGCCACCCCGCAGGTAGTGGAGGTCGTACCCTTCTCCGGCTGTAACGAGCGCGAAGTTCTGCAGCTGGCCGCATGTCTGGAAGAGCACTTCCCCCATTCCATGGCCAACGCCGTGGTGCGTGCCGCCAAGGAGCGCGGCATTTCCCATGAGGAGATGCACTCCGAGGTGGAGTACATCGTAGCCCACGGCATTGCAAGCCGCGTGGGCGGCCAGCGCGTGGTCATCGGCAGCCACCACTTCGTCTTTGAGGATGAAAAGTGTACCATCCCCACAGCCGAGCAGCAGAAGTTCGATGCCCTCAAGCCCGCGTATTCGCACCTGTACATGGCTGCCAGCGGGCAGCTGGTGGGCGTGATCTGCATTTCCGACCCGCTGCGCCCGGAAGCCGCCGCTGTGCTGAACGGACTGCGTGCGCTGGGCATCCGGAACACCGTCATGATGACCGGCGACAGCGAGCGCACCGCTGCCGCCATTGCAAAGCAGGTGGGCGTGGACCGCTTCTTTGCCGAGGTGCTGCCCGAGGACAAGGCAAACTTTGTCCAGCAGGCCAAGGCCGAGGGCCACACCGTGGTGATGATCGGCGACGGCATCAACGACTCCCCCGCTCTGTCTGCTGCCGACATTGGCATCGCCATCAACTCCGGCGCTGCCATCGCCCGCGAGATCGCAGACGTGACCATCAAAGCTGACAGTCTGGAGGAACTGGTGGCCCTCAAGGCCATCGCCAACTCTCTGCAAAAGCGCGTGCACGCAAACTACCGCTTCGTGCTCACCTTCAACTCGGCCCTCATCGCGCTGGGTGCTCTGGGCATCCTGCAGCCGGCCTCCTCTGCCATGCTGCATAATCTCTCCACCATCGGCATCAGCCTGAAGAGCATGACCAATCTCCTGCCGGAGAACAAGGCTCCGCAGCTGAAAGCATAATTACCGCAAAAAATAACGCCGTGTCCGAACATTCGACACGGCGTTATTTTTTATCTGTTATTCCAGCCCGATCTGCTGTGCATACTCTTCCAGCAGCTCCCGCTCCAGGAACGGGGTCTTGACACCCTCGCGGTCACGGTAGGTCTCGTGGCCCTTGCCAATGACGGCGATCAGGTCGCCCTCCTGCGCGTGATCCACTGCGTAGTGCAGCGCATCCAGACGGTCGGGGATCTCCACAAACTTTGCGTCCGGGTTGCCCTTGTTCATGCCCACGCGGATATCAGCAAGGATGTCCTCCACCTTTTCAAAGCGGTTGTTGTCCTCGGTAAGGATGGAGAAATCGGCCATCTTGGCGCAGATCTCGCCCATGCCGTAGCGGCGCAGCTTGGAGCGGTTGCCGCCGCAGCCGAACACCACCACCAGACGGTGGGGCTTGTAGGCCCGCAGAGTGGTGAGCAGGCTCTCTGTGGACACCTCGTTGTGGGCGTAGTCCAGCAGGATGGTGAACTTCTTGCTGATGGGCACCAGCTCCACGCGGCCCTTGACCACGCACTTGCCAAGGCCGTCGTGGATGGCCTGATCCGGCAGGCCCAGCACCTTGCCCACCGCCAGAGCTGCCAGCGCGTTGTACACGCTGAACTCACCGGGCATGTTCACCTTCACATCCATCTCGTCCTTGCCGGTCACATGGAACTTCACGCCCAGAAAATCGTGGGTGCGCAGCAGTTCAAAGCCGGTCTCGCGGTAGTCCGCCTGCTCAGCGCGGCCATAGGTGACAAGGCGGCAGGTGTGGCCTTCCAGAAGTGCTTCGGTATTCTCATCGTCAATGTTCACCACGCCCACGTCGCAGCGCTTGAACAGCTGGCCCTTCCAGCTGCGGTACTCCTCAAAGGTCTTGTGCTCACCGGGGCCGATGTGATCCGGCGAAAGGTTGGTGAACACGCCCACATTGTAGTGCACACCGGCCACGCGGTCCATCATCAGGCCCTGGCTGGAAACCTCCATCAGCGCGGTGTCGCAGCCTGCATCCAGAAATTCTCGAAAGGTCTTTTGCAGCTCGTAGCTTTCCGGGGTGGTGTTGGCAGTTTCCTTGTGGCGGCCCATATAATAAATGCCGTTGGTGCCGATCATGCCCACCTTGCGGCCTGCAGCTTCCAGCACGCTCTTGATCATGTGGGTGGTAGTGGTCTTGCCCTTGGTGCCGGTCACACCGATCATGGTCATCTTGCGGGACGGGTTGCCGAAAAGGTTCGCGCTCATCAGGGCCATGGCATAGCGGCTGCTTTCCACCTTGACCACGGTCACGCCCGGCATGGCGGAAAGGTCGATGTCGTGCTGGATGACCAGTGCGCTGACACCCTTTGCCGCGCAGTCGGCGGCAAACTCATGGCTGTCACGCTGGGTGCCCACGATGCACACGAACAAAAGGCCCGGTGCCGCCTTGCGGCTGTCGTAGATGATATCCGAGATCTCGGTGTCCAGGCTGCCCTGCGCAAGGGTAAAGGGCACGCCTTCCAGTAACTGTTCCAGTTTCATACTGCACACGCTCCTCAAAACATTTTGTCACATGGGGTTTTCTTCGTTATTTGCGGTCATGCGGGCGGGGTCGGTCAGCGGTGTTTCTTCCGCAGCTGCCGCCGTATCGTCCGCAGGCTGGGCCGCAGCGGCATCCTCTGCACCGTCTGCCGCAGTATCCTCGGCAGCAGAGGTGTCAGGCTCTTCCGGCACGGTCTTTTCCGGCACAACATAACCGGAGGGCAGGGTCGGCTGGCCCTGTGCAAAGTAAATTTTACGGGTGCTGCCCGCGCTGACATGGCTGAAATCCAGTCTGCCGGTGTCGGTAGGGGCACAACCCTTGCCGTCGGCATTGGTCAGCACATAGCGTGCGCGGTCCAGCTTATAATCCAGATCGTTCCGTGTACCCAGAAGCACACTGACACGATCCTGATACAAAAATGCCATCTGGTCGGTGTCCGCAAATTCCATGCGGGTCACATCGTCCAGCATCCCATACTCTTCCAGCTTTGCCTGCAGCTCATTCAGCGCATCCAGACGGTCGTCCGTCTGCACCGCTGCCGAAGCTGCTGCCGAACCGGATGCATCCGATGCCGCCGGGTCTGCCTGCGCTGCAAAGGTCAGCTGGTCGCCGGGTGTCACCGACACCGGCTCGCCGCCGTATAGAGTCTTGAGTTCTTCCGGCTGGGCAGACTCGCAGGCCAGGATCTTGAACTGATCCGAGAGGGTCAGCCAGCCGCTCTTCGTCTGCATGGCATAGGTAGGCACCGCCTCGGTCACCTGCACCACCACCGTGTTGGGGTAATCCCGAACCACCCTGATGGATTCCAGCAGCGGGAACTGCTTTTCCAGTTCCGCTTCCTTGGCGGCAGGGTCAAAGCTGAAAATGTTCTCTTCGGTCTGCACACCCAGTGCCTGCAGGATCTGGCTGCTGGAATAGCCGCCCACCTCCTGCACCACGGTGCCGTCCGCCGTCTGCACCTGAATGGTGCCGATCTTAAACAGCATGGTCATGGTCAGGTAAACACCGGCGGCGATCACGGCCAGCAGGGTCACAAAGGCCATCAGCCGCCGCAGCATCCGCCGCCGCTTCAGTGCAGCGCGGGTTAGGCGGCGCTTCTTGCGTTTTTCCCGCTGTACCGGGTCGCGTGGCTGCTGTTGTGCCGGGCGCAGACGCTGGTTTTTGTAGCGCTGCTGCGCTGCCTGAGCCGCTGTCTTGCGCGGCTTCTGCCCCTGTGAACGGCGCTGCTGCGGCTTGCGGGCCGTGCCGGATGCACGCTGTTCCGGCTGGGCCGTGCGGCTTCGCTGCGCGGTACGGTTCCGGTTCTGGCCGCTGGTGCGCCGGGTGCCGCTCTGTTCGGTGCGGCGCGGCTGCGAAGGGAACTCGATGCTGTTATCGGTACGGGTGCGGCGCACCGTACCATTGGCGGTGCGGTCCGGCGCAAAGCTCAGCGGTTCCCCGTTGAAGCCATAGCGCCCGTCCGCACTGCCGGAAGATCCTTTTTGTTGTGAAGGCGGCGGAGTATGCTGCAGGTCTTTCCGCAGGTCGTAGATATTGCCGTTGTTTCTGTTATTGCGGTATTGCTGCATGGCGCACACCTCCTTTCCGGTTTAGGTTTTGTTTTACTTCTGCACCAGTTTCATCAGAGCGTCTGCAATACGGTCAAGGCTGTCATCCACCGACAGGCTGCGGGCATTTTTGCCCATCTCAGCCAGCTTGCCGGGCTGTGCCAGCATGTCGGACACCGTGCTCACCAGCTTTTCGCCGGTCAGGTCTTTTTCCTCGATCACCACAGCGGCATCGGCCTTCTGCAGTTCCATGGCATTGAAGTACTGGTGGTTCTCAGCCACATTGGGGCTGGGGATGAGCACGGCTGCACGGCCAACAGCTTCCAGCTCGGCCAGCGTCAGCGCACCGGCGCGGCTGATGACAAGGTCTGCCGCAGCCAGCAGTTCCGGCATATTGTTGATGTATTCCTTCACCACAAGGCCGTCGCCCTCCGCGAAGTTCTTTTCCTTTTCCAGATCCTTGAACAGCTGCACACCGTACTGGCCGGTAGCGTGGAGATGCAGCACCGGCTTCTTCTCGTGCTGTTCCCATGCACACAGGTCGGCCACCACCTCGTTGACGCGGCGTGCGCCAAGGCTGCCGCCGAAGGAAAGGATCACCGTGCGGTCGCCCGCGCCCAGCTCAGCGCGGATGGCATCGCGGTCCTTTGCCTTGGTGAACACCTCCGGGCGCACCGGATTGCCCACCACGATGGTCTTATCAGGTGCGCCCAGCTTTTCCACTGCAGCAGGCACGGCGGCAAACACGAGATCCACATCCGGTGCCAGCAGCTTGTTGGTCACGCCGGGGAAGGCGTTCTGCTCATGAATGGCGGTGTGGATGCCCATTTTGGCGGCACAGCGCACCACCGGGCCGGACACATAGCCGCCGCAGC
>PPYE01358400.1_pt1 | contig 11772 bp, 8 predicted proteins | sample 1559881 | NCBI WGS metagenome assembly PPYE01 (sample SAMN08240022, study PRJNA423297) | Human gut metagenome, whole genome shotgun sequencing project.
ATGCACCTTTAGCTCAGTTGGTAGAGCAACTGACTCTTAATCAGTGGGTCCTGGGTTCGAGTCCCTGAAGGTGTACCAAGTTTAATCCCGTGTATTTTGCACGGGATTTTTTGTTGTATGTATCTGCAACAGCCCGGCTGGATTCAGTCGGGCTGTTGCTTTTGATCATTTCGGCAGGTGCAGGAAGCCGTCGGTGAAGGCGTTGGGGAAGGCAAAATTTTTCTGACCGTCAGCAAATTTTACATATATATGTTTATCAGCGATTGACTGTACTTTTCCTTCGCCGAATTTTTTATGTATTACGGTCATACCTACTGTTATTGACGATTCGTCAAAATCGGGAGTGTTGCTGCGTTTTCTGTCGGGAACGGGTAAAGTGGCTTTGGGAACGGGTGATTTAATGCCGAACTTTTCGGTCACAAGAGGCGGAGTGGTTGGACTTGCAGCGGTAGACTTGCCGGATGGCTGAACGGATTTTACCGCTGATGACCGGGTGACTTCTTTCTTTAACTCCACTATATCTTCGGTGGCTTCGGTGGGCTGAGGAGCGTTCATTGATTCCTGCTGATTATAGAACAGCTTTTTGTATTCATCTTTTCTTATGGCGGTATCCCAACCGCCTATCTCCTTATCGTTACTGTGCATATCAATTCCGGTGTAGGTAAGGCTTGCATCCTCGTAGCGTTTGAATTGGAAAATGGAATGATTCATAAGGCTGGAGTTGAAAACGCCGAGCGAACACAAAAGGTCGAAATCCTTTGTATCAAGGCCGGTCACTTTTTTGAAAAGACCGGGTTCAAGCTGGGTTATAACGTCCTTGAGGCAGGATTCACGGTAGTCGGTAAGGTACATAAATACGGGAATTCTTGAAGCAAATTTCATCAGCTTTTCCTGTACCTCCTTACGCTTTGACTTGAACTCCTTCTCGGCTTCGGTAAGCTCTTTCTTTTCTTTCGGGGTGAGCTTTTCCACGCCGTCTTTCTTCAGCTTCTTTACCGCCTCGGACTTGTTGATGATTACCTCAAGCTCCTTGTTGAGATTGCGGAAAGCCTCGATATTTTCAAGTGCTGTCATTGCCTCTGTGCTTGCCATAAGACGTTTTAATGTATCGTTATCAACGTTAACAAGAAGGGCGGACTGCCAGCGCTTTGCGAGGAGGGTTGCGGAGGTTCCGGCAAGGGTAATATCAAGAATAGCCTGTGCGTTTACCTGCTCCATAGTCGAGCCGTCATAGGCTAAGACGGGCAGGAAGTTTATAAACTCGCTGACGTTCTTTTCGGGGTTTGTGTTCTCGGAATTCAGATTGCAGGCATAGTCGGATATCTGGCGGAGCGCACGGTCAAGCGCAAAGTCGAATACATAGCATTCGTGCTTGATTATCTCTACTTCGCCCTTCTCATTTTTTACCGTCCAGGGCGACTGCACACGGAAAGCCGACTGGAAATAGGTTTCCGGGCTTTTAAGATTGCGGAGCATAAATATGCCTGTCCACGGCTTTACGGTAACGCCTGTTGTCAGCTTTCCGCAGGTGAGGGTTATTGTCCTTGTAACGAGAGGATCGCCCATAGAATCAATAACGGGCTTTACCGCATCAAGACCTACGCCCGCTTTTATACCGGCGCAGACGTTTATCTTATAGCCCTGATTGTAATAGTTGTTCTGACTTTGCATAAGAAGATTGTACATCGCAAAGCAGGACGCTACGCTCGGCAAAAACCATAGGGTGTGCGACAGTACGTTAAGAAGTCTTGTGTCTGAGAAGGGCATAGGCGGACGCTTGTCAACGCCAAGACTTACCGCAATTTTAAGGTCGTCTACGCTTGCAGGCAGATATGCGCCACGGATAAGATCGAGCCATTTCTGCACCTCGTTCTCGTTTACAAAGCGAGCGTCCTCGCCTTTTCCCTTTGCGGAAAAGAACAGATTCAGATCGAAGCCGTCAAATTCTCCCTCAGAGGCTACAGAGCGTATACTTTCGGGAATTTTATAGGTCATCATCACCATACGGGGAAGCGACAGATATGGGTTGTTTTCGCCCTTCCAGTTTTCTTTTGCGCTCTGTTCATCGGAATAAGTCCAGTTGAAAATCTGTTCTTCTATGAACTCACCGCTGTGCATTGCTCTGAACGGGGTACCGGACAGATAAAGGTAGTGTGACGAGGTTATCGGCAGGAAGGTTTCGTTTACGGCATTTCCTGCTTCTTCTTTCTGATATTTTTCTGCGTCAAAGTCTATATCTTCATCGTCGGGATCGTCAAACAGCTTCTTTGCGTTTTCTCTCCACGCTCCGAAATGGTATTCGTCAAATATGACTATATCCCAGTTGGTAGTATGGATAAACTCGTTCTTGTATTTTATACCGCCGTTTTCGTTAGTGCCGAGCAGATCCTGAAACGAGCCGAAAACTACTATCGGTCTTGTGCTGTCGGCATTGTAATATGCCTCGTCGATATTCTGCTTATTATGTGCGTCCTTGTTTGAAACGTACTGCCAGCCCTCAAAATCAACGTGAGTTCTTAAGTCCTCGCTCCACGCCGACTCTACGGCAGGCTTGAAGGTGAGAATAAGAATATGCTTGAAATTCATCTTCTTGCAAAGCTCATAAGCGGCGAAGGTCTTGCCGAAACGCATTTTTGCATTCCACAGGAATTTTGGTATGCGCTCAGGCTCGGTCTTTTTAATGTTTTCAAAGTATTCGATTGTGCGGTCTACCGCTTTACTCTGTTCCGGACGCATTTTAAAGTCGGCGGTGCGGTATTCGTCCGTCCTTTCGCCTGTGCGAAGCTCACGCACGGCGGAGCGTACATCATTTACGGTACAGTTGTACCATTCGTTCTTGTCGGTGTTTTCGTTAAGACGGTGAAAGCCGTTACGTTTAAGAACGGCGTGTACGTCATGGTCGTTGAAGCACGAGCCGTCAGGACGCATTGCCGATTCCTCGCAAAGCACGGTGTAGCTTATCGCACTTGTATGGAGCTGTTCTTTTATACGCTGCTTTACATCACGGTCGGTGTAGCCTACTTTTATGTAGCCGTCGTGAGTTGTAACGCCGTTCAGCTTGTAGGCATAGATAGTCGGGTTTACCTCGGGGCGAGGGGTCACATACTTTTCAAATACGTCAGCCATTGTTGTCACCGCCTAAATCCATCGGTCTTATCATAGACTCGATAAAGTTTATTTCTTCGTCTGTGAGATTGTACTTTTCGTAGAGTTCGGAATCTGTCCACGGTTTTGAGAAGTCTTGGAGGGGGACGAATTGGTAAACACCTCTCGGTCCGTTTTGCGTTTTCTTTTTAATACTTACTAAATATCTGAAAAATCTCGTTTGTATGTATGTTATGATATTTTCGCATTGTTCTTTAGTGAAATTGTGCTTTTGTGGGTCAAAACCGATAACAAGAAAAGTTTGAGAACAGACACTGTTTTTATCGCCTAAAAACGGCTTGCCCAATATTTGTTCATCGTACCCATTTCCGCCTGCGGCGGGGATATAGACTTTATACAAATCTTTTGTTGGTGAATTTTTGGGTAATTGCGATTTGCTAATCCACCTTACTGTTCTTTCTCTATTGATATTGAGATAGTATTTTATACAGTATACAGAATCCGGTTTATCATGGTAATCAGTCCAGTTTGAAGTAAGTAAATTACTGTCATCAAAAAAGTGTTTTGCACTAACCAAACCGGAAAAGTTTTTATTAATATCCGAAAAATAAATTCCTTCAACTGATTCGATTTTTTCTAATATAGAATATGATTTAGGGTTTCTTACAACTATTCCTGAATTTTTAGAATCAAGATAGTCAAATCTATTTAAAACATGCTGGTCTTGTGATTGGTGAAAATAATACTCGCACTTTCCGAAATAATCTCTATCCCACAAGAAATAGTTAACACCGCCTTTAATGTCAACGCCGGGAAAGCAATCCGATGCATTTTCAAAATCGTGAATAATTTTGAATTTATTCGATGCTAAAGCAGCATCGACCCAACTATCCGGTATTCCTTGAGCTGTTTTTGTCATCCAACGGCTCGGTGTAATCATGCAAATATATTTTGGGCGAAGTTTTATTGCCTTTTCGATGAAAACGTTATATATAGATTTTGCATTCGCACTATTACCGCCTTCTATTCCGAATGTCATCTGATACGGCGGATTTGAAATAATAACATCGAACTTCATGCCAAAAATCTCCTCGGGGTGTAATGTATGTATCCATTCATACGCATAATATTCACGTTCTTCGCCACGGTCGTACTGCGTTTCGGACGCACCGCAGAAGACGCATCTGCCGGACTTGTCGAACGAGTGGGGGATACGCTTGAAACGGATATTTCCGTCCGAATTTTCAAAGTGTGTTACAGAAAAAGCACTGTCTGCGTACTTACTGCAATAAAGGCTTCTGCGTGAGAGCAGGCTTGTAAGCTCGGTTATCGCAATGCCGTAAAGCTGATTTTTAAAAATATGGTCTATTCGCTGCTGTCTGTCGGGGATAACGGCTTCAAGGCCTTTTATAAGACGCTTTGCTATCTCACGAAGGTATACTCCCGTTTTCACGGCGGGGTCGAGAAACTTTGTATCGGGAGATGAGAAAAGCTCCTGCGGGAGCATATCGAGCATTTTGTTTACTATCTCCGGAGGTGTGAAAACCTCATCGCTTGAGAGATTGGCAAGGCAGGACAGAACATCGGGGTTGTATACCTTTTCGTAAAGTCCGCTTAAAATTCCGGATGAAATATTATCAGCCATTTTCCCATAACCTCCTGTAGTTGCATATATATTTCCGTAAAAAAGTGCCCTCGCCTTCTGTGCTGTCGCTGAGGGTGAGCTGAGAAGCCTTTTCCTTATTGCCGTTCACCAGTTCGTCAAAGCTGTAATCGCTGCGCTGTATATTACTGCCGAAAACGAATGCCCACTCGGAAAAGACTATATCCTGTTCGGTATCGTTGCAGTTTTCGTCTACGCACTTAAGAGTAAGGGCGTTTCCGCAGACGATATTTCTTGACAGGATAAAGCGGACGGATTTTCTTGTATCATCGTTGCATTCTTTTTTGCAGACGGCTCTGTATTGCTTGTCCCACTGCTTAAACAGCCGTTCACGGCAGGTTTCGACATTATCAGCCATTATATCGACACCGTAAAGACTGCTTACCGCAAGGAGCGAGTATTTTTCATATTCAAGAGGACTGCGACCGTATTCAGACTTTACGACCGACAGCTTTCTTGCGAGAATTTCGGTTAGGAAATTGCCTGTTCCGCAGGCGGGTTCAAGAAAACGGCTGTCGATACGCTCGGTTTCCTGTTTTACAAGGTCGCACATTGCCTTTACTTCACGCTCGGCGGTGAAAACCTCGCCGTGTTCGGTCACACGTTGTCTGGATTTTATTTGTTGTTGCACGTTATTTTTGCTCCATAGATAAAAAGCTGAATTTAATTCAACTTTTTTCAATAATTATTTCGTTTAATGCAACTATTTTAGCATAAACTTGAATTAAATTCAAGTGATTGAATCGAAATAGTGAATTAAAGGAATGTTGATTATGAATGAACCGTATGATTTCGGAGCAAGGTTGAAGAAATATCGCAATGAAAAAAATATCACACAGGAGAGAATTGCAAAAATTCTTGGTGTGAGTAATTCTATGATTAGCAAATATGAAAACAATACTGCCAGTCCGTCTTTAGATTCGCTCTGCACATTGTCAAAAGAATTATGTGTATCAATCGATGAATTGTGCGGCTTACAGCAATCCGGAACGGTTTCGCTTATCGGGCTTACGGACGGGCAGGCTGACTGTGTTCGCTTGCTTATAGACGCTTTTCACGAATACAACAATACAGTAAGAAAAAGGCTCAGCGATGAGCAGTACAGGGTACTCGGTCAGATACTGGCGGAATTTCTGAAATAAACGCAAAGCACCGCCTGCACGAAAACCGTGCAGGCGGTGCTTTAAAATCGTATAAGAAAAAGCGGTCACTGGGCTGTATCTTTCCCTGTGACCGCTTGATTGTTTAATTTATGTCTGCTCACGCTTTTTGAGTATCTTGCGGAAGGTAAGAGCGAAGATAACGGTACAGCAGATTGCCGAGGTAGCATCCGCTACCGATTCAGCGAGATATACACCCTTTACACCGAGAAAATTCGGCAGGATAAGGGCAAGAGGGATAAGCAGTATCACTTTACGCAAAAGGGCTATGAACAGTGAAATTTTAGCCTGACCGAGAGCAACAAACATACTCTGGCAGGTGCGCTGAAGTCCGAATATGGTCATGCCCGTAAGGAAAAGGGGCATCATTCTGCCGACTGTTTTTATAAGTGCGGTATCGTCTGTGAACATTCCTGCGACAAATTCGGGAAAGGTAATCATAAACAGGTTTGTCAGGGCGAAGAACGAGAACATAATTATCACGGAATATTTAAAGCAGAGGCGGACACGGTCTGTGTTGCCCTTGCCGTAATTGTAGCTGACTATCGGAACAAAGCCCTGTGCAAAGCCGCTCAGAGGCACGGCGGCAAACTGCATTGCACTCTGCATTACCGTAAGGGTGCTGACGTATATATCGCCGTAGCCGCTAAGCGAGCCGTTGAGAACGAATCCGACAAGACTTTCCGTACTTGCCATTATAAACGGGGCGATGCCAAGAGCGAACAGCGAGCCGATTATCTTTATATCCGGCTTAAGATATTTCGGCTTTATTTTCAAAGTCGCTTTGTCGGATACAAGAAAACCGACTATTATAAAGGCGCTTACCGCCTGTGATATTACCGTTGCGAGAGCGGCGCCCGTTACGCCCATACCGAACACATAGATAAAAAGCGGATCAAGGCCTATGTTGAGGATCGCGCCGATTATTACGGCTATCATTGAAATTCCGGGTCTGCCCTGTGCATTTATGAACGAATTAAGTCCGGTTGCGAACATTACGAACAGCGTGCCTGTAAGGTATACCGAGAGGTAGTCTGTGGCATAGCCGATAGTAGCGTCGCTTGCGCCGATAAGGCGGAGCAGGGGCTCCATAAAGATGTAGGTTATGCCCGATGTTACTACAGTAAACAGCACGAGCAGTGAAAAGCCGTTGCCGAGTATCCTGTGCGCTCTTTCACGGTCGCCCTTGCCGAGCGCTATTGAGGCAAGCGGTGCGCCGCCACCGCCGACTATCTGTGAAAATGCCGAGATAAGAATGATTATTGAGCTTGTAACACCGATACCTGCCAGTGCATCAGTGCCGATAAACTCTATGTGTCCGATGAAGACCCTGTCAACTATGCTGTACAGCAGGTTTATAAGCTGTGCCGCAAAGCCCGGCAGTGCCATTTTAAGTATAAGAGGCAGCATCGAGGCTGTGCCGAGCCGTTCTTCGTATTTGTTATCCATTTAAAGTATCTCCGTGTTTTGTCTTTCTATTTATAGAGTATAGCACTTAACAGAAGAAAAGTCAAAGCAGGGCGGGTGGCTGAAAGTCACTGTAAATTTTGCCTGCGGCAATGTGCCGCTTCAAATTCCGTCTGCGGCAATGTGCCGCTTCAAATTCCGCCTGCGGCAATGTGCCGCTTCAAATTCCGTCTGTGGCAATGTGCCGCTTCAAATTCCGCCTTTGGAATTATCTGAGTTATCCGCAGGGTAGCGAAACGGCGGTGACTGAAAGTCACTGTAAATTCCGCCTTTGGAATTGTCTGAGGTTGGCGAGGCTTGCGTTATCGGCGGGTATTAAAACGTGTATGGTTTTAATTGTTCAGATTTATATGTCAATATTACCTTTTGCGAGGGAGCAGTAAATTGGTTTTTTACTTTGTGCTTGTTATTATAAAAACAAAAAGACAGCGCCACCCGGCACTGCCTTTAGTCTGTAGAAAAACTTATATATTTTTGAAAATGGGGTTTGGGGCGTAGCCCCAAGCGGGGTGAGGGCGGCAGCCCCACACTCAGCCCCTTCCCGTGGGGAAGGGGTTTTCGGCAAGGATGCCGAAATAAGGACACACCAAGCTTTGCACGAAGCAAAGCTATCAGAGTGTCCTAAAGGGGATAGGGATAGAGAATTTACTGCGTGTTTTATAAAAACTGACTTTTTCCACAAGCTGAAGGCAGCGCCAATCGGCACTGCCTTTAATGTTTATAAATTTATTGCAATTACGCCTGTTCGCTTGGGGCAAAGCCTGTTCTTTTCAGAGCCTTTGAAATTGCGAGAGCGGCAAAGTATGCGAGAACCACGCTTGCTATATCCTTTATAAGATAGGGAGCGGATACGAGCAGGAAGCTGGATAACAGATCCTTGCCTGCAACGAGAGCGTACTGTACAAATCCGCAGATATGGCAAGCGGCAACGCCTAAGATGCCCATTGCTATTCTAAGCGGTATACGGAACTTTTCGGGCATATTTCTGAATGCGATTCCGCTGATGGCCGCCATAGCGATAAAGCCGATTATAAATCCGCCCGTAGGACCTACTATTGAAGCGATTCCGCCCTTGAAGCCGCTGAATACGGGAACGCCTACCGCACCGAGCAGAACATAAACGACCGTTGAAACGGTTGCTCTTGCCGTACAGAGATAGAAGCCGCAGAGGGCTATTGCAAAGGTCTGTAATGTAACCGGTACGCCGGAGGGCATCGGTATCGCTATCTGCGAAAGTACTGCCGTAATTGCCGCAAAGAGCGCACAAAGTACGATTGTTGTGATTTTCTGTCTGTTCATATTTTTTGTTTCCTTTCCATTTTGTCAAACGACTTTAACAGAATACCACCGACAGCGCCTTGTGTCAACCAAACCGCACAAATGGGTGACAATCGAGAACGGTCTGCGTTATAACTTAATAACCTGATTGTACAAAATAACTAAAAGTTATGTGGTAAATGTGTGAAAAATGCAAATTGATTTTTTGGCGGGCAGAGGTTATAATTAATTTATTGAGAATGTTGTAAACTTTTAACAACACTCATAAGAATGAAACATATACAATTTTTTTGGAGGTAATTAAAATGAAGATGAGAAGATTCATCGGTGCAGCAGCTGCAATGGCAGTAGCAGGCACACTTACAGTAGGCGCAGCAGCAGAAACTTATAATGCTTATATCGGTTTCCAGACAGCACCCTACTCATTCAGAAACGCTTTCGATGAGGCACAATACGGAAGAGATGCAGCAGACGGCAAGTACTTCAACAGCGTAATCGTATGGGGCGGTAAAGACCCCGAAACATTCCCTCAGTATGAAGACAAGTTCGACGATGATATGCCGGGTGGTGATGCCGGCTATGTTATTCCTGCTACATACACAGATGTACAGATCGACAAGGACGGCACATACAAGGTTGGCATTACTGACTTTGACTGGGCACTCGACGGTTCTTCTGCTTTCAACCTTCTGTTTGTTTCAACAGATATTCCTTTCAACAAGGACGCAGGCGAAAATGGCGAATCTATCGCTAAGTTCTCTGACTGCAAGATTATCGTTGATGGTACAGTAACATCAGAAGTTGCTGATCCTATCATTGATACAGAAGACGGTAAGAAGTCAGGTCATACTAAGATTCTGTTCGCTAACATCTGGAACGATGCTCTTAAGAAAGATGGCTATAACGGTGCATACCCCACAAAGTCTTTAGAGATCGAATTCACAGTAACAGGTCTTGACGCTGCTAACCAGCCCGCTGATACAACAGCTCCCACAACAGGCGAATCTACAAAGCCCAACACAAACACAGGTGTTGAAGGCGTTGCAGCAGTTGCAGGTGTTGCACTCCTCGCAACAGGTGCAGTAGTAGTTGCTAAGAAGAGAAAGTAATCTTAAAAAGATTAACGAATAACGACAGCCCTCATTCGTGAGGGCTGTTTTAATATCACGACCGAAAGAGGAAATATGAAAAAATCTATAATCAGACGTGCGATAGCTGTGTTTATTGCGGCGGCTATGCTTGCAGGCTGTGCGGCACAGGACAGCGGTGTATTATCGTCTGTCGGAAGCAACTCGGCAACCGAAAGCAATGTATCGTATGTTGAGGATACGAGCAGTGTTGATGAAAATTCTGAGGTTACTTTCGTTGACAGCTCAGTAACAGAGAGCGACACATCTTCCGATACCTCCGAACAGGAAGAAAGTAATACTTCAAAGCAGGAAAATGCATCAAAGGCAGAGAACACCGAGAAGCCTGCCGATACAACAAAGGCACCGTCAACTGCCGACACGAAAAACAACAGCCAGAGCAAGCCTGCGGCTTCTTCAAGCAATTTCACTGTTCAGTGGAAGAAGTCGAGCAGCTGGGAAGAAGGCGGTAAGAAGTGCGGAGGTTATGAGATTGTTATAACCAATAACGGCGATACGGTGAACAGCTGGACGGCAAAGGTAACCGTCCCCGGCAATACAAAGCTGATGTCGCAGTGGAACGGAATATTCAGCATTTCGGGAAACACAATGACGGTCAAGAACGAGAGCTACAACGGAACTATAGAAAAGGGAAAAAGCGTTTCGTTCGGATTCAATTATTCGGCTGACGCTTATATCAATGAGGGTAAAGTGACTGTGAACGGAAGTACCGCAGGAACGAGTGCCGGAAATAACAGCAGCAATAATAACAATAATAATACGTCAACGACCAAAAAGCCGGCGGCAACAGTTCCCAAGGCACCGAGCGACCCTAAAGGCACTACGCCGGTATCACAGCACGGTCAGCTTTCGGTAAAGAACGGACAGCTTGTCGATAAGAGCGGCAAGGGTTATCAGCTCAGAGGAATGAGTACGCACGGGCTTACATGGTTCCCCGAATTCGTAAACGAGAGCGCATTCAAAACGCTCCGTGACGACTGGAATACGAATGTTGTCCGCCTTGCAATGTATGTTGACGAGTGGGGCAACGGTCAGTGCTATATGGGTAACAAGAGCGGAAGCCTTGAACTGCTTGAAAAGGGTGTTGACATCTGCATCAAGCTGGATATGTATGTTATCATTGACTGGCACGTTCTTAATCCCGGCGACCCGTCCAAGTATACAAACGAGGCAAAATCCTTCTTTGAAACGGTGTCAAAGAGATATGCAAAATATCCCAATGTAATTTACGAGATATGCAACGAGCCGAACGGCGGTGCATCGTGGAGCGGCAATATCAAGCCGTATGCGGAAAAGATAATACCCGTTATCCGCAAGAATGCGCCGAACTCGGTAATTATAGTAGGCACGCCAACATGGAGTCAGGAGATCGACAAGCCGCTTTCCGACCCGCTGAACTACAAGAATGTAATGTATGCGTTCCACTTCTATGCGGCAACTCACGCAGGACTTCGTTCAAACGTAGAAAACTGCGTGTCACAGGGACTGCCGGTATTCGTGTCGGAATTCGGTACTTGTGACGCATCGGGCGGCGGTGCGAACGACTTCAACGAAACGCAGAAGTGGCTTAGCTATTTTGACAAGCAAGGCATAAGCTACTGTAACTGGAGTATCTGCAACAAGGATGAAACCTGCTCGGTACTGCGGCCGGGAACATCGGCAAACGGAAACTGGAGCGAGAGCGATCTCACCGAAAACGGCAAGTGGATTCGCAACTGGCTCCGCAAACACTAATGTGCCTGTGAGGCACGGCAAGTTCCGACCTTTTGAGAGGCTTGCGGTTGGCTGGGCTTTGTGGGACGGTCGGGGGTTGACGGTAGCTGAAAACAAGCTATCGAAATACTTGTTTGTTTACTCCCGCCGTCAAACAATCGTGAATATACAGCAACCGTATTTAAAGGCGGAAATGCGAGCCGAGGCACTCGGCTTCCGACCTTTTGAGAGGTTTGCG
>PPYE01627720.1_pt1 | contig 11772 bp, 4 predicted proteins | sample 1559881 | NCBI WGS metagenome assembly PPYE01 (sample SAMN08240022, study PRJNA423297) | Human gut metagenome, whole genome shotgun sequencing project.
GGTTTTGATTTCTCGAAAGTGATTTTGGTGACGGATCGGGGGTATCAAAGCCTAATCAACATCCAAAAGCAGATTGATCGGGAAGTGGAGTTCATACAGGGCATTCGCCTCAGCGAGGACAATTTCTTAAGCAGATGGTGACAGATAACACTCTGCCATTTCAACCGTCCTAAGATCCTTTCAATTCACCGGAGAATCAGGGATATCTAAAAAAGTTTTATGCATAATCCGAGGTAGACAGTGCCATGATTATCACGCGCGAACTGTTTAAGGAGTGATCAATAATAGAAATCTCCTGTTTTTTGATGCCTGAAAACAGTAATCTGCCCGCCGGCGTTGGTTTCCTCTCCTGCAGGACTGTTACTGTCTATGAAGAGAAATAATCAGGCTTGTTTTCAAGCCGCGTGACAGGAAGAAGCGCACGGTCTACTGCTCTGAGCCAGAATGCCTGACTGGCGAGGTCAGCGTGCAAATGTTTTGCCGCAAAGTCGTTGGCGGGAAGCGTGGCGCTGTCAATCCATACCGATTTGAGGTTGGCTCCGGAGGCGCTGGATCCGTGCTGCTCGAACTGATCAGCCAGCACTTGTGAGAGCAGAAAACCAAAAGTGTATTGCCAATCGTAGAAGACGGGCTGTGTGCGGTAGAAGTGCGTTTTATAGGCCCAGACATAGCGGTCTTCGCCCACTGCAGCGTCCCCAAAATAGTGATGCCATGACTCGACGGACAGTTTGTTTACCGTTTCGAGCGACAGCAAACCTTTCTGACGTTCAAGAAGAATGTGCTTCAAAAGACGGTGGCGCGCAGGGATCGTGAGCAGGCAGTTGGTGAGACGTTTGAGCATCTGCCAGCGGTGAAGTTTTTCTTCTGGCGTATTCACCGCGGCACGGAGCAGCGACCGGGAAAGAACCGTTTCACAGAAGTTTCCGGCGAGTTCCGTCATCGCAAGCATCGGCACTCGCGCAGGAGCGGGGGCCTGATGAAGCACCTGCATATGCCAGGCCGCGCCAAGCAGGTGTGACAATGCCGCTTCGCCCGATAGCGTGGGAAGATAGTTTGCAAGAATCCTGACGGCGTCGAGAGCCGGCAGATCATCACACCAAGTGCCGCCGGTTTTCATCGACTGACCATGTGCGTCAATCCAGCCCGAATGCGAAGCAGTGTCGAGGAATTGAGTGAATTCAGGGTCGAGCTGGGCAAAAGCGAGTTTCAGATCCTCAATGGCACCCCAAAAAAATCGGCCTTTTGTATATAGCGCGTCTGGCGACGGCGAGAGGAGATTCCAAACTCTCATTGGTCCATCGCCAAAAGCGCGCTGCCGAAGCGAAACAGCCAGCCGGATGCGCGGCAGCCGGGCTTCCAAGGCATTAAAGAGTGCTCGGTAGACGCGCAGATCCATGCGTTCAGAACGCATGACATAGGGAAAGAGCTCTTCTCCGGCGAGCTTTAAGAGCGCAAGGTGAAATCCTGTGTGAGCGTTGAGAACATCCAGAAAGCTCGGAGAGTGCGATGCGAACCAAGCATTCATCGCCTCAAAAGTCGTGCGCCGCAATACAGGATCATCTGCATTTTTGAGAACAGCAATGCTTGCGCCGAACCCCTGGATACGCGAATGGCCGTCAGAGTCCTTGACATTGAGCGCCATAGTGCTCGTGAGATGGGTGTGCAGTGCGCGGACCGGTTCGAGCACCGATACGGAAACATCATTTGCAAAGGACGCTTTGTCGGGCGGCAGGTCGTCGAGAATGGTGCCGCGCAGGCGTCTTGCCTCTTTCCAAAGACGCAGTTCGGGGTGAGCGCTAAAAATGGGGTCATTGGACGCACGCTCAGCGAGATCGCGAAAAATGGGCTCAACGAGTTTGTTGAGCTCTGCGGCTTTGTGTCCGATATCCCCCCTGGCTTTGACCGCTGCCGTATCCGCTGCAGAAAGACCAAGATGTGCGCGGCAGATCGTCCGCAGCGTCTTCACGAGGTCTTGGCCTCGTGCAAAGAGCTGGAGGACTTCCGGATAGGTTCCAGGTCTCTCGGCCGCGGCTGCCGTAGCTCCAGCCAAAGCGCCGAGCGTCACGTCAAGACTGAAGGAGAGTTCCTGAAACTTGGCGCTGCGGACGTTGGCCGCACCGTCGTCAGCCCAGGAGGGCAGGGCGTTGATCTGTTTCATAGAAAAAGCGGTGGTAGTAGAACCACCTATCGGACAAGGGTTAACGTCAGTGTGACAGAAATTGGATGGTGCTGGAAGGGGGCGGATCACCGCATTTTGCTCTGGCTCTAAGCAATGGGAGGTACGGGAGTACCCCCGGAAGCAGTCTGACCATCCCGACAAACCCTAGGCAGGGTGCAGGCGGCTGAGCAGAATGGAATGCATTGAAAGAGTGCAGCGGGCGTAAATACCCGGAAAAACACGACCCGGATCCTGGCTGCAGTCTGATCTCAGGAGACTTTCATGGCCGGAATTATCTTCGGTTGCATCATACTCGTCCTCGTCGGATGGGCGATGAAACGATTACCTGAACATTATCGAGTTCATCCGCTACATGTTCTCGACTCGTCTCGCCGGCCTGGGTCTCCTCATTATGACGATGGTGGGTTTTGCCTCCTATATGACCCATATCGGTGCGAATGATGCTTTTGTGAATATCGCGATCAAGCCGCTTTCAATCATCAAGAGCCCTTATGCGCTGGTGTTCCTGGCCTTCCTTCTCGGCAAGGCGGTCTCCATGGTGATTACCTCCGCAGTTGGTCTCGGCGTGCTGTGCCTGGCATTGATGGGCCCGGCGCTTGCAGCCCTCGGCATGAACAAGAAGGCAATCGGTGCGGTTTTTGTCACCTCCGGTGCAGCTTCACTCGTTCTCATCGGCGGCTCAACTGCGGCTGCGGCGAAGGCTTGCTCGCTCTCGATTCTTGATTACGTTTTTGTATTCAAAATTCCTGCAGCGCTTCCCACCGTTCTGGTTATGGGTCTTGCCCATGTTTTCTGGCAGAAGTATCTCGACCGCCGCGAGGGCTGGAATCCCCAAGAACATATGGGTGAGCAGCTTGTCTTTGAAGGCGAGGATGTGAAGAAGCCGAGCACTGCGGCGCCGAAGTTCTACGCCATCCTGCCTTTCCTGCCGATGATCTTTGTGGTGGTTTTCTCCCGCTACTGCATCGACTCCATCAAACTCGACATCACAACCCTCATGTTCTTCTGCGTTGCGATTGCGATGATTTGTGAAGCTGTGCGCTGGCGCGGCAGCATCGAGAAATTGGGGGCCGGACTAAAGGCGTTTCTCATGTCCATGGGTAAGGCCATGTCCGGTGTGGTGGCTCTCGTTATTGCAGCCGGTATTTTTGCCGAAGGCTTCAAGGCACTCGGCATGGTGGATGCGATCGTTAACCTCTCGAGCTCAGTCGGTGCCGGTGCGATCGGCATGTCCATCCTTTTCGTAGTGATCACGACGCTCGTCACCATCATTACGGGGTCGAACGGCGCATCCTTTTACCCGCTGATCGAAATGGTGCCGAAGATCGCCAAGGACATGGGCGTCAACCCGGTGATGCTCGTTTTGCCGATGCATCAGGCTTCAACCATTGCCAGACCGCTTTCGCCCGTTGCCGGCGTTGTGGTCGCCATTGCCGCAATGCTCAAAATGTCGCCGCTTGAACTCGTCAAGCGTGCAAGCGTGCCTTCGATCGCAGGCTTGATTGCTCACCACATCTTCGCTTTCTGGCTCTCTCTTTGATTGATGACTTCGACGAATAGGAAATAACAAAAATGACGAAGGATCTGCAGAGCATTCTTCAGGCTCCTGAATGGTCGATGGATGACGCCTACGGCTCGGTCGGTTCAGAGAAGTGGAATCAAAGCATTGAACGCGCGGCGGCACTTGTAAATGCGCTCCATTCCATGGAACGGCCCGTTGCCCGTGAGGCGCTGGCTGATCATTTCAAAGAGTTCGATGAAGCCAATACATTAATTTCGTCGCTCGCCGCTTTTGCGAAGTGTCAGGGGGCAAAGGACGCGGGTGATGAAGAAGCGTCATCTGCAGCAGGTGCTGTGGGTACGCTCCAAGTCAAACTTGAAGCCGCGGCACTGCCGCTCTTTGAAGCGGCTGAAGCTCTGCCGGCAGACGATGCGCTTTGGCAGTCATCGCCGCTCGCTGATTGGCGCTTTGTGATTTGCGAGCGAAAAAATGAGTGGCACCGAAAGCTCTCGCCGAGCGATCGTGAGTGGCTCTCTGACTTCGAAGAAAAGTGTTTTCTGCCGCTTGGAGCTGTTTTTAAGACGCTCCAAAAAGGGGTTGACTTCGAGGCTGAGAACAGTCAGGGCGAATCTGAACGTATCCGTGCAGCCAAGCTCGTCTCCGTCATTAAGGGGGCGCCTGACCGGACATTGCGCCGAAACGTAAATATTGGTCTTGCGAAGTCCTATGGCGAACGAGCGGAACTTTACGCAGCGCTTCTCAATGAACTTCATGGCTTCAGGCTCGCCGCTTTCGGGCGGGCAGGCGTTGATGCCGTGGATGTATCTCTCGCGCAGAACCGCATGAGCCGAGGAGCGCTTTTTGCCATGCGGGAAGCGATTGTGCGCCATCTCGACGAGATTCGGGAGGCGGTACGGCTGAGAGCGCCTTATTTTGAAAAGGGTGCACGCAGGCTCGCCGTGTACGACCTGATGGCGCCGGCCCCCCAGCAGGGCAAAAACGCGGTTCCTGCGCTGATTCCTTATGCCGAAGGCATCGACATAGTGAAGAAGGCTTTGGGCGCCGTAGATCCGGAAATGTCGGATTTCATCGAATTGATGCTTCGCAACCGCTGGGTCGATGCGGCGCCATCGGACAAGAAAATCGGCGGAGCCTTTTATTCGCGCTTCAATGAGTTTCGGATCCCGCGCGTCTTCTCGAGCTATATGGGCACTATTACAACCGTGCTGCAGCAGGGACACGAACTCGGGCATGCCTTCCATTACTGGATCATGCGCGATCTTCCCGTGGTACAGACGGAATTCCCCATGACGCTCACCGAAACGGCAAGCACCTTTAACGAGGCTTTGGTTCGGCGCTACCTTCTTGAGCATGCCGCGAGCGACGCCGACCGTTTCTCTATGCTCTGGCAGGAGCTGCGGAGCGCCGCAAATTTTCTCCTCAACACGATGGTGCGTTTTGACTTTGAATGCGCCTTTATTGAGCAGCGAAAGACGGGAGTGGTCCCCGCCAAGCGCTGTGTCGAACTGATGCGCGAAGCCTGGGGAAACTGGTACGGCGATTCGACCGATGGGGCTGATGATTATTTGTGGGCCTATAAGCTCCACTTCTATAAGACTGACCAGCTTCTCTACAACTATCCGTACACCGTGGGCTATCTGCTTTCCTCGGGGCTCCTTGCCGAACTCGATAAGCGCGGTCCTGATTTCATGCCTTTTTACCGCGCAATGCTGCGTGATACCGGACGCGACACGGTCGACGGCATCGTGCGGCGTCACTGCGGTGCGGATGCTGCGAATCCCGCTTTTTGGGAAACCGCCATGCAGGCGCCGCTCGCCGCCGTGAAAGCGTTCGCGGCGCTCAGCAGCAAATGACCGATATGAAGCACTCTCAATTCCAAAACTTCAACCGTTTCCAAAGGAGGAAAACCATGAAGCATACTGCACTCCACCTTGCAGTCTTTGGTGTTCTGGCCGGCGCAGCTCTTGCTGCGCAAGCGGCCGATGTTCAGATTTACGGCCGCGTCGATGCAGGCTTTCTTTACGAACATAAGAAGGGTGAAGACACCTTTACTCAGAAGGCTGGCGGCCGTGCACACAACCGAATCGGCTTCAACGTCGTTGAAGATCTCGGCAACGGCGTGAAGGTGAAAGCTTATTTGGAGAACGGCTTTTACATCGACAACGGCCAATTTGATGACAGCAAAGTGCTCTTCAATCGCCGCTCGATTCTCGCTCTGCAAGGTTCATTGGGTGAAATCGGCTTCGGCCGCATGGGCACGGTTCAGTCCACTGTGGCGCCTTATACCATGGGCCTTATCAAATATGATCCGTTCGGGACGTCATACGGCAATGCTTCAATTGGATCAACTTTCTCCAATACGAGCCGGACGAACAACACCGTAACTTGGGTCTCACCTACGCTGAATGGGTTCCGTGTTGGGGCTTCCTATTCTTTAGGCGATAAGTCTGACGACCTTTATGCAAATCTCGCTGACCGCAAACATACGGGTGCGCTCGCTGTGGATTACACGGGCAAGGATGTGTACTTCAGCCTGAACTACGGCAATGTGGATTACGGCAACCAAGAAGGGAAGTCCCAGACTTCAAATGGACAGGCGATTTCTTTTGGCGGGTGGTATCGCTTCATTCCGGAGTCAAGAGTCTTCTTTGGCGCTCAGTATTCCACCCATTGGGAAAAGGGGGCTGGCCTCGCGAGTTCAAAAGTGACAGCGGCTACGACGACTGAAAAAGCCGATGGGTGGGAGGGCTACAGCCTTCTGCTGGGTACGGATTACGTGATCGGGAGCCACAAACTGATTGGCGGTGTTCAATACTACGACGGCGAACTCAGCGGCAATTCCGACTACAACTTCCGCCGCACCGTTTTTTCGGCTGCTTATGAGTACAAATTGGCGAAGAAGGTCTGGCTCTATTTTGCGGCGACACATTCCGTGGGCGGCGGGGAGCTGAAAGCGGCTGCAGATAAGGAGGGCCTCACCAAGACTACACAAGTCTTTACGGGTCTCAACTTCAATTTCTGATGAGGTTTATTCGGCGCGCTTGACCGGCCAGCATAGAAACGCTTCCTTTTGGAGGCTCCCCCTTCTTGAGGGCAGTGAAGGTGTGCCATTTTATTTGTCAACGCTAAATTGACATAACTAATAATTTATTAAAAGCACGCAGGGGAGGTGAAGAGCTCTCTCTTGCAAGGCAATCAGTGCGTTCTCTTCAATCTTGATGAACTTCGTGTTTCCAGTCTTTAGCTGGGATCACGAAGTTTTTTTAGTATCCGCTATATCGTAATTAAGAATGTTTCTTTCATGATTTATTAAATATTGATATTTATTATTTTTGCTATATGAAATATGTTTCTGCATTATAAAAGATAAGTGATGACAGGCCGGTTTTGAGAATCATTTAATTGTTTTCATGCGCTGTCAACATATTGATGGTTTCAAGGACTCATATAAGAAGATGCGTTTGATAAAGACGCAGAGAGGAGGTTGTACGAATGTGTGCTGACAGGCTGCATCTTTAAATCCTGTATTACTGACAAATATTAAATTTCTTTATAAATAACAGAATGTTGTGATGAAGGTGGGCCTGCCTTGGAAGTTATGTATCAACTCATAGTTAATATCTAACAATAAAATTCTTTTATTAGATACATGAAGCTAACCCCTAGAAAACAATAAAAAGTTAAGTAAATCCCATGCACACTAATGCTATAAGTTTACGTTTATAAATTTTTAAATCATTTAAGACTAATTTCGTGCAAGTTGTGCTTTCGAAAGGAGGAAAAGTCAATATTTCTTGTGAGATGTGTATGTTTTTTGGCTGCTAAACGACGGCATGGAATACCCTTTGACTCTGGTTTAAATTGATTGATGTCAATATTAATGAGGAGGGTAATGACAGGATTCATTTTGTCTTTTGCTGCGTGAGTAGGAAAGACAAGGACCAACCAAAAAATATTCCCAGAGGACAATGAAGATGAATAAGACCTTCAAGACGAAGTGGAGTTCGTCGCGTCAGCAATATATTGTTACCGATGAAAAGCGTGTTCTCAAAGGTAAAGCATCCAAGAATACAGTGACCTTGGCTATTGCAGCCGTTCTTGCAATCGCGTCCGGCACTTCTGCGGCTGCGTATGTGGAAAAAGGTGTTGTAGGCAATCAGGCATCGTGGGAAAGTGCTGAATATCAAAAGGACTGGGGACTGGCGGCGATGAATGCCTCAAGTGCCTATTCTCTCGGCTTTAGCGGTCAGAATGTGGCTGTCGGCGTCATGGATTCCGGTGCTCTTTTACAGAAGCATCCTGAGTTGGCTGGAAATCGTTTTCATGCCTCTTCAGCCCAGGGCAAGTACGGCTCGACCGGTAATCGTTATCAGACAGGCGTCAGAGGAATAGGCGACGTCTTCAAAAACGGTGATTACACGGAGGGCGAATCCTTTAATTTAGACGGCAACTTTATTGCCGAAAAGAACGACACTCACGGGACGCACGTGACGGGAACTGTAGGTGCCAATCGTGACGGCAGTGAATTTCATGGCGTAGCTTGGGGGGCCAATGTCTACGTCGGCAACTCCGGCGGAACGGACAACACCAACTATGGTCCATTCCAAGATTACAAGTACTTCCATGCAGCTTGGTCGTCTCTCGCGCAGGATTTAATTGCCGCAAATGGTACTGAACGCGGCGGTGTCATCAACAATTCCTTTGGTACCAATCTTCGTTATGGTGCTTCGGGCGGCACGTCGCTTCCAGTGAACTCTACTGCGCAGACGGAATATGAATACTTCCTCTTTAAGCAGGTCTATGGCGATAAAAAAACGTTTGTTGATGCAGCTTGGGATGCTGTTAAAGGCACCAATGTGGTTCAGGTCTTTACAACTGGCAACCGCGATTTTGCCAACCCTTACTATCGCCCGCTGTACCCGTATTTTTCCCCCGAAGCAGAACGGAACTGGATTGCAGTAGCTGGTCTGCAGAAGGATGGTGTCGGAACTGACGGTAAAGACACGTATAAATGGATCTCAAACTTCAATGAAGCTGGCAATGCGAAGTGGTGGACTATTGCAGCGCCGGGGCGTGATATTTACAGCAGTATCGTCTACGACGATCACTACGAAGATACTGATGCCCTGCATCCTCTGGGCACGCCGGGATATGCCTCTTACGGCGGTACATCCATGGCGGCGCCTCACGTCTCTGGTGCTATGACTGTTCTAATGTCTCGCTATCAGGATATGAATGCTATCCAGGTCCGCGACATCCTTTTCACGACGGCGCGCCATACTAATACGGACGGCTCTCTCTTCACTGGTTGGACTGCTGAAGACGGTGTGCCTGATGTTCTTTACGGTTGGGGTACGCCCGACTTGGATAAAGGCATGTTCGGTCCCAGCCAACTTCTGGGCAAGTTCGAATACAAGGTTAACAACCTGGACGTATGGTCGAACGACATCAGCCAGAAGGCTCTCGATGCACGCAAAGTTGAAGATCAGGCCTGGATGAAGGCCACAACGAACGGCACCGATACATCGGCAGTCTATGAGCTCGGTGAGGCTTATACCGGTATGAAGAATATCGAAAATGCCGTTATCAGCAAAGAAGATGCTGAGAAGTGGCGGCATGAGTACTACAAGAAGCGCGCAGAAGCCATCCAGAATAAGATCGACAATGGTCTTTATGACGGATCGCTGGTTAAGAACGGTGACGGTACGCTTGTTCTGACCGGCAACAATACTTTCCGCGGCGGCGTCACTCTGAATGAGGGCAGCCTTTATGGTTTCAACGACTCCTTCGGTATCACGGAGACCGCTGCGGGCAAGACCAATGGCCTGGTCACCGTGAACGGCGGCAAGTTTGGCGTTATCAATAAGTACGACGACAAGCTCACACTGAAAGGCACAATCACTGACGGCGCATCTGATCATTCCGTCGATGCCGTGATCAATGCCGGCGGTACATTCCTTGTAATGGCCGGTCAGGACGTTGAGATGGGCACACTAACCTTCAAGGATGGTGCAGGCTACAGTGTCAGTTCGACTGACATTGATGTACTGAAAGCCGCTTACGAAGGTAATGCTCAGACGGGTACTGTGAAGCTCGATAAGCTCACAGGTCTTGATGCTGCCGCTGCGAACCCCGACTATGCGCTCTTCAAAACTGAACTCACGTTCGACGAGACGAGCTCAATTCTGACAGGTACGCTTTCGGCAGATAAGAGTCTCTCATTAGCAAACTATGGGTCTGGCAACGGCCGCAAGATCGGGCAGGCGATTGATGCTGAACGCACCGGCGCTCTTTTCGAGAGCCTCCTCAGTGCCTCGAAGGCTCAGGTCGAATCGACCTATGCGTCTCTGGGTGACGATTTCTATCTCAACAGCCGCAATGCTTCCATCGTCAACGGCTTGACCCTCACACGCGCGGTGAAGGATCAGGTTGCCGGCATCGGTGAAGGCCGCGTTGTTGAAATGGCCGACGGCAATGGCCGTCTATGGGCGACGGGCATCGGCGCCTGGAGTTCCATTGACTACGGCAGTTCTGACATGGACAGCAACTTCTATGCCGGCCTTATCGGCGCAGAGGTTGATGTCGCGGATTCGACCAAGATCGGAGTTTTCTTTGGTGCTGGAACAACGGAGAACAAGGCGGGGAGCTTCAAGGCTGAAAGCAACGACATTCATGTTGGGCTCTATGGTCTGACGAACGTTGAAGACATCGCTTCAATCCATTATGGGTTCATCTATACCCATCAGTCTGTCGATGCGAACCGCACGCTGACCGTCAAGGATCTGGCGGGCTACAACAAGTGGTCGGGCGACGCTGATGTTACGCAGATCTTTGCTGAAGCTGCCTTCAAGGGTTTCAACACTGCGGCGTATTCAGTGGAACCTTACTTCGGCCTCGCATGGATTCATGCTGAATCAGACGGTTATTCCGAATCTGTCGGCGGCATGACTTTCATAACGAATCCAGAAGATCAAGACCTGCAGGTGAGCTCGCTCGGTATTCGAGCCGGTGTGCCGTTCAGCCTCGGTGCTGCCAAAGTTACTCTGAAGGGCGATCTTGCCTGGAACCACTTTTTCGGCGATACCGAAGCTGAGGCCCGCATGAATCTCGCCGGTTCGGGTACAGCCTTGATCAAAGGCGGAGAGCTCTCCGACATGGCGACGGTAGGTCTGGGTGTCGAAGCTCAGCTCAGCAAGACTGCTACGTTCGGACTTTCCTACACGGGTGCTTATGACGGCGATGTAACTATGCACGGTTTGCGGGCCAATCTGCGCTTTGCCTTCTAACTGATAACGCCTTATTCGAACTGGTCGACGTCTTGAAACGGCGACAGGGGAATTAGGCGATTAAAGAAACAGGACCGCTTCAGTTTGAAATGACTGAAGCGGTCTTTGTGAATGTCGCTATGGGCTGCAGAGCTGTCAGATGCAGATGAAGTTTTTTTGGCTAGATACCAATGACATTGGGGCAGGTCCGAAGGGACAATCAGCATGTCATGGACGGTGGGCCTTTCAACATGCTGAAGTCAGTGCATACCGAATCTGGCGTTTTCGCTGAAATCTTCGTGAATGTCAGTCAGCTTCAGTGCTTCGCCCGTCTGATCGTATCGGATTTTCAAAAACTCCAATATTCGACAACAACTAAGGGTGCCATGGTTATCCGGCGATATCAGGATTCCGATATGAGATTTTCAGACCGCTGCAATGCTGTCCTGCGGGGCTATGATAGTAAACAATGGTATGAAAACGGCAACAAAATAATCGGGAGAGGGAATGTTTGCAAGAGATTCTTCCCTGATTTCAATGGTTAAATCACGCATAACAATGCGATTGTCGCATGGGTAAAATGTTTACATATTGCTGAAACTCAATGAAATCCGTAGAGTTGTTATAGGTTTGTATTCAATGTAAACCTATTGTGTTGTATTTCATCAACCTTTTCCTAGCTTGAGGGCTGTAGTTTTGTAGATAGCCTTTAAGTTCTTGCTTTGGAAGAGATTAGGAGCTGATTTAATGAAAAAATCGTATGTCGCTATCGCAGTGGCTTCTCTGATGTCAATCGGGGGGGGGGG
>PPYE01777079.1_pt1 | contig 11772 bp, 9 predicted proteins | sample 1559881 | NCBI WGS metagenome assembly PPYE01 (sample SAMN08240022, study PRJNA423297) | Human gut metagenome, whole genome shotgun sequencing project.
GCTGCGGCGCGCGGCCAGGGGCGCGGCCCCTGGACCCCGCCCGCTTTTTTGTAAAAAAGCGGGGCAAAAAACTTTTAAAAGGCTATGTCTGTGCGGGTCACACCTGCATTTGTCTGAGCATCTCGCGGTGCAGCCTGGCGATTATGCGCTTTTCCAGGCGGCTGATGTAGCTCTGTGAAATGCCCATCATGTCCGCGACCTCCTTCTGCGTGTACTCCACGCCGCCCAGGAAGCCGAAACGCATGAGTATTATCTGCCGTTCCCGTTCGCCAAGCAGGGAGATGGCGGCGCGGAGCATTTCGCGGTCGGCATCGTCCTCCAGGGGGCGGATTATCTCCTGCCCGTCCGTGCCGAGAATGTCCGAGAGCAGCAGCTCGTTGCCGTCCCAGTCGGTGTTCAGCGGCTCGTCAAAGCTCACCTCCGCACGCTGGGAGCCGCACTTGCGCAGGTACATGAGTATCTCGTTCTCAATGCAGCGCGAGGCATAGGTCGCCAGCTTGATGCTCTTGGAGGCGTTGAAGGTGTTTATGGCCTTGATGAGCCCTATGCTGCCGATGGACACCAGATCTTCAAGGTTTATGCCCGTGTTTTCAAACCTGCGCGCAATGTAGACGACGAGACGGAGGTTGTGCTCGATGAGCAGCTGCTTTGCGCCCTCGTCGCCCCCGGCAAGGGCGCGTATCGCGTCATCCTCCTTGTCCCTGGGCAGGGGCGGAGGCAGGGTGTCGCTGCCGCCCACGTAGTGGATCGGCGGCGCGGCAAGCCCCAGACCCTCAAGCACATGGCGCAGAGCCTCGCGCAGGGCTGTGAGCAGGCGGTTTTCCGGCATTTCAAATTACCTCCCTTTCGTCAGATTATCGCGTCATAGTCCCCGTCCCGCGAGAGCCGGGAGGGGGAGAGACCTATGAGGATGTCCTCAGCCTCGCCCGATACGCAGACGGCATCGGGCCGCAGCGCAGCAAGCAGGCCATGTCCTGTCCCGAGTGAGGAATACGGCAGGAGCGATACCCGCCCCGCCAGGCCGGGGAGTTTACATAACGCTTCACAAAGGGAAGCGGCGTCTTCTCCCGCGCCTTCGAAGCCGGGCAGCAGCGGCCTGAGCGCATCGAGTTCCACAACGGCGACGGCGCGGCCGGATACGGGGTCGCAAAGTCCGTTGCCTGTGTCCCGGAGCGCCCGGAGCAGCACGCTTCGCCCGCCGAGGGTGATATGGAGCGGCAAAACCTCCCGCTCCGCGCGCTTGCCGGCGCGGCGGAAGACGAGCGAAACGGCGGCGTAGCACAGGGCAAAGGAGAGCACGAGCACGCGCATGGATACGGGTATGTAGAGCCGCCCGCCGTAGAACCCGGACCCGGCGAGCATGGATGCGGCCCAGACCGCACCGCCGAAGGCCGCCGAAACGGCCAGGAAGATCACGACACAGCGCCAGAGCCGCCGCTCTCCGCCAAAGGCGATGAGGACCATAAAAAGCGCCGGGACGAGTTTCATGGGCGCATATGAGAGAAAGCCCAGGCCCGGCAAAACGCAGGCCACAGCCCAGAGCCCGCCGAGTACAGCGGCGAGGGCGAGCCGCCGGCGGTGCAGCACGGCGCCCGCCGCCCGCGCGGAGCAGAGCAGCAGGAGATAGTCAATTATCGCGTTCAGCGCAAAGAGGCTGTCAAGGTAAATCGTCTCCACGGACAAATCATACACCGGCGGCTTTGCGGATATTGTCATTTACAAGCCCTCCCCGAATGTGGTAAAATACTTCGGGATTGGGCCTTGCGGAGAATATTTACAAATTCGCCCTTTTAATATTCTGCAAAAGATATTAGAATTAACATTTAGTAATGCTTGAGGTGATGGGGATGGAACGAAAGCCCGTATATAGGCGCGTGCTGCTGAAGATAAGCGGCGAAGCGCTGGCGGGGGAGAAGAAGACCGGACTTGACTTCGGCGTCATCGGCGAGGTCTGCGAGGCGGTGAAGCGCTGCGTGGATATGGGCGTGGAGGTCGGCGTCGTCATAGGCGGCGGCAACTTCTGGCGCGGCGTCAAGGACGGGGAAGGCAAGATAGAGCGCACGCGGGCGGACCACATGGGCATGCTTGCGACGGTCATGAACTGCCTCGCCGTGGCGGACGTCATGGAGCAGCACGGCGTGGACGTGCGCGTGCAGACGGCCATCGAGATGCGAGCGATAGCGGAGCCCTATATCCGCCTGCGGGCCATGCGGCACCTGGCCAAGGGCCGGGTGGTGCTCTTCGCCTGCGGCACGGGCAGCCCGTATTTTTCAACGGATACGGCGGCGGTGCTCCGCGCGGCGGAGATAGAGGCCGACGCCATACTCTTGGCCAAGAACATCGACGGAGTGTATTCCGCGGACCCGAGGCTGGACGCGAGCGCCGTCAAGTACGAGGCTATCAGCTATGACGAGGTGCTGGCTCAGCATCTCGCGGTTATGGACACGACGGCGACGAGCCTGTCCATGGATAACGACATCCCAGTAATCGTCTTTGCGCTGAAGGACCCCGAGAACATCGTCCGCGCCGTCCTGGGAGAAAAGGTCGGCACGGTGGTAAAAAAGTAAACAGGAGGATCGAACATGGCTACCGGATACGAAGAATTTGAATCGAAAATGAAAAAGACCTCGGAGCTGCTCACCGTGAGCTTTGCCTCTGTGCGTGCAGGCAGGGCGAACGCCGCCGTGCTTGACCAGATCCAGGTCGATTATTACGGCACGCCGACGCCCATCCAGCAGATAGCGACCATCTCCACGCCTGACCCCCGCAGCCTGCTTATCCAGCCCTGGGACTCCTCCACGCTGAAGTCCATAGAGAAGGCCATCCTGGCCTCGGACCTCGGCATCAACCCGCAGAACGACGGCAGGAGCATCCGCCTTGTGTTCCCGCAGCTGACCGAGGAGCGCCGCCGCGACCTTGCCAAGCAGGTCAAGAAATACGCTGAGGACGCCAAGGTCGCCGTGCGCAACATCCGCCGCGACGCTATGGATAAGTTCAAGGCGCAGAAGAAGGCCTCCGAGATAACTGAGGACGACTACAAGATAGCCGAGAAGGATATGCAGAAGCTGACGGACGACTGGATAAAAGAGATAGAGAAGATAGCCGAGAAGAAGGAAAAAGAGCTTTTCGAGATATAAGTCGTCATGGCCATATTCAGGACTAAGAAGGCGGAGGAGACGGGCGAAGCCCGCCTCCCCCGCCACATTGCCATCATACTGGACGGCAACGGCCGCTGGGCTAAAAAACGCGGCCTCCCCCGCACCGCGGGCCACGCGGCGGGCGCGGAGACCTTCCGCCGCATCGCCACGTATTGCAAGGACATAGGCATAGAATATCTCACGGTCTACGCGTTTTCGACGGAAAATTGGAAGCGCCCGCGCGAGGAGATAGACGCCATAATGAACCTCCTCGGCAAGTACCTGCGCGAGTCCGTGGAGACGATGGAGCGCGACCACATACGCCTCAAAATACTCGGCGACCCCGCCGTCCTATCTCCGGAGCTGCGCGAGCTCATAGACGAGACGGCGGACATTTCCACGCGCTACGAGGGCTTCCAGGCGAACGTCTGCCTGAACTACGGCGGGCGGGACGAGATAGTCCGCGCCGCCATGCGCTACGCCGAGGACTATAAGGCCGGCAAGGTCGGCGAAATCGACGAGGCGGCGTTTTCAAACTACATGTTCTCGGCAGGCATACCGGACCCGGACCTGGTAATACGTCCGGGCGGGGAGCTGCGGCTGTCGAACTTCCTCATGTGGGAGTCGGCGTATTCCGAGCTCATCTTCACGGATGTGCTCTGGCCGGACTTCACGGAGCGGGACATAGACGCGGCGCTGGAGGAATACCGGCGGCGCGACAGAAGGTATGGTGGGATAAAGAAATGAAGCAGAGACTTATCGTCGCGGGCGTGGGCATCCCCGTGCTGCTGCTCATCCTGCTCGCCGCCCCGGTCTGGGCGACGGCGGCGATGTGCGCGCTGCTCTCAGCCGTGGGCTGCTATGAGCTGATGCACGCTGTGGGCAAGGACGAGTGGAAGCTCCTGTGCCTCATGCCGCTCTTCGCGGCCTGGATGTGCACGAGTATCGGCCTGGGCGAGGAATGGACGCCGGAGCCGGGGCTGTATATGGCCGCCGCCTGCTTTGTCGCGGTCGTGTACACCTTCGCCATGGCCGTCGTCACCCACGGCAGGGAGCGGAGCCTGAGCTTCCGCACGGCCATGGCCGGGCTGTTCGCCATGAGCGCCATAGCCGCGGGTTTTGCCTGCCTCGTGATATTGCGGGATATATCGCCGGCCGTGGTGCTGACGCCCTTCATAGGAGCCTTCATGTCCGATACCGGCGCGTTTTTCGCGGGCCGGGCCTTCGGCAAACGGAAGCTCTGCCCGGCTGTCAGCCCGAACAAGACCGTCGCGGGCTGCATCGGCGGCTTTGTCGGCAGCATCGCGGGCATGGCCGTCTTCCACCTCGTCGTCAAGACCTGGTTCCAGCTCGACCTCGGCTGGGGCGTCGTCATACTCATGGGCGTCATCGGCAGCCTCTTCGGCCAGCTGGGCGATTTGAGCTTTTCCGTCATAAAGCGCGAGTTCGGCATTAAGGACTACGGCGCGATATTCCCCGGCCACGGCGGCGTGCTGGACAGGTTCGACAGCGTGCTCTTCGTGGCTCCGGCCTATCTGCTCTTCATGCTCCTCTATTTCGCCTGAGGTGAAAATCAAATGATAAACAGCACTGTCATCCTCGGCTCCACCGGCAGCATAGGCCGCCAGAGCGTCGAGGTCTGCAAGCGCCTGGGCATAAAGGCCGCGGCGCTCACCACGAATAAGAATATTGACCTGCTTCTGGAGCAGACTAAGGCTCTGCGCCCCGAATACGTCTGCGCCTTCGACGCGGAGGCGAACGAACGCCTGCGCGCCGCGCTCCAGGGCACGGGCGTCGCCGTCGGCCACAGCGGCGAGGCCGGACTCATCGAGGCCGCGACCTGGAACAGTGCAGAGTGCGTCGTCACCGCAGTCTCCGGCGCAGTCGGCCTGCGGCCCACGCTCGCGGCGATAGACGCAAAAAAGCGCATCGCCCTTGCCAACAAGGAGACGCTGGTCTGCGCGGGCAGCGTGGTCATGGCGCGCGCGCGGGAGAAGGGCGCGGAGATAGTGCCGGTCGATTCGGAACATTCCGCCGTGTTCCAGTGTCTAACGGCCAGACGCGGAGAGCTCAGGAAAATCCTGCTCACCGGCTCCGGCGGCCCCTTCCGGGGCTGGAGCCGGGAGGAGACGGCCCGCGTCACCCCGGAAATGGCCGTGAAGCACCCGAATTGGTCCATGGGCGCGAAGATAAGCGTCGATTCCGCCACGATGATGAACAAGGGCCTGGAGTTTATCGAGGCCATGCACCTCTTCTCGGTCAGACCGGAGGACATTGAAATTCTCATCCACCCCGAGAGCGTAGTCCACTCCGCTGTGGAGCTCATAGACGGCACCGTTATCGCCCAGCTGGGCGTGCCGGATATGGCCCTGCCCATACAGTACGCGCTGACCTGGCCGGAGCGGCGGGAGAGCGCCTCGGAGCGGCTCGACCTCACGGCTCTGTCCGGCCTGCACTTTATGAAGCCGGACTTTGAAAAACTGCCCTGCCTCGCGCTGGCCGTGGACTGCGCCAAGCGCGGCGGCACGGCCCCGGCGGTGCTCTCCGCGGCCAACGAGGCGGCGGTGGCGCTGTTTTTGGGCCGCCGGCTGGGGTATAATGAGATATATGACTGTGTTGCCGCGGCTCTCGGCAGCATAGATTTCATTGCGGAGCCCTCCCTGGAGGATATCCTCGCGGCGGATGCCGCGGCCCGCGCATTTGTAAGGGAGCGTTACACCTCATGTATATCATCCTCGCAATAATCTTTTTCGGCGTGCTCATCGCCATCCACGAGTTCGGCCATTTCTCGGCGGCTAAGCTGCTGGGCGTCAAGGTCAACGAGTTCGCCATAGGCATGGGCCCGGCCATATTCAAGAAGCAGAAGGGCGAGACCCTGTATTCCCTCCGCTGCCTGCCCATAGGCGGTTACTGCGCCATGGAGGGCGAGGACGAGGACACCGGCGACCCGCACAGCTTCACCGTGCAGCCCGGCTGGAAGAAGCTCATCATCCTCGTCGCGGGCAGTTTCATGAACTTCCTGCTCGGCTTCCTCATCGTGCTCATCATCTATTCCAGCGCGCAGGGCTTCTATTCGCCGGTCATCTCCGGCTTCGTGGACGGCTGCCCATACGAGGGGGAGAACGCCCTCCAGGTAGGGGACGAGATCTACTCAATCGACGGTCACAGGATCTATTTCTCCTCCAATGTCACCGCCATCCTCTCCCGCGGCGGCGAGACCCACGACATCGTCGTCATCCGCGACGGGGAGAAGGTTGAGCTTGAGGACTTCGTGCTCACGCCCGTGGAAAACGAGGGCTACTCCTCGCCGATGTACGGCTTTTCCTTCGCCGTGGAGGAGGCCAGGTTCTGGAGCACCCTGAAATATTCCTGGTATAACACCATAGACTTTGTGCGCACCGTCTGGTTCGCGCTCTCGGACCTCGTGGCGGGCTCCATCGGCGTTGATGAGCTCTCAGGCCCTGTCGGCATCGTCAGCCTCATAAACGACGTCGGCCAGAGTGCGGAGTCCACGAAGATGGCCCTGTCGGATATCGCCTATCTCGGCGCGCTCGTCGCCGTGAACATCGCAGTTATGAATATGCTGCCCCTGCCGGCGCTGGACGGCGGGCGGGTGTTTTTCCTCGTGCTCAACGGACTGGTCCATCTTGTCACCAGGCGGCGCATCCCCGCGAGATACGAGGGCTATGTCCACGCTGCGGGCATGGTGCTGCTGCTGGGCCTTTCCGCCTTTGTCATGTATAACGATATTGCGAGGCTGATAAAATGACCACCAGAGAGAAAACAAAGAGGATAATTGTCGGAGGCGTCGCCGTGGGAGGCGGCGCCCCCGTTTCCGTTCAGTCCATGTGCTGCACCAAGACGCAGGACGTGGAGGCCACGCTGCGGCAGATAAGCTCCCTTGCCGCCGCGGGCTGCGAGATAGTCCGCCTCGCCGTGCCGGATATGGACGCTGCCCGCGCCATCTCCGCAATAAAGGAGCGCTCGCCCCTGCCCATCGTGGCCGATATCCACTTCGACTACAAGCTCGCCGTCGAGGCCGCCCGGCGCGGCGCGGACAAGATACGCATAAACCCCGGCAACATAGGCGGTCCGGAGAAGGTCGCCGCCGTCGCCCGGGAGTGTAGTTTACATAACATACCCATCCGCATCGGCGTGAACGGCGGCAGCCTGGAAAAGCCCCTGCTGGAGAAATACGGCCATCCGACGGCCGAGGCCATGCTGGAGTCCGCGAAGGGGCATATAAAGCTCCTGAACGACTGCGGCTTTGACGACATATGCCTGTCCATGAAGGCGTCCTCCGTGCCGCTGACCGTCGAGGCCTACCGCCTCGCGGCGAGAGAGCTGCCCTATCCGCTGCACCTGGGCGTCACGGAGACCGGCACGGCCTACGGCGGCGTCATCAAGTCCGCCGTCGGCATCGGCACGCTGCTCATGGAGGGCATAGGCGACACCATGCGCGTCTCCCTGACCGCCGACCCCGTGGAGGAGGCCCGCGCGGGCGTGGAGATACTCAAGGCCTCGGGGCTCAAAAAGGGCGGCATACGCTTTGTCTCCTGCCCGACCTGCGGGCGGACGGAGATAGATCTCATCGGCCTCGCCCACGAGGTTGAGGAGCGCCTGCGCGGCGTGGAGCGGGATATCACCGTCGCCGTCATGGGCTGCGTCGTGAACGGCCCGGGCGAGGCGCGGGAGGCGGACTACGGCGTAGCCGGCGGCCGCGGCTGCGGCCTGCTCTTCAAAAAGGGCGAGATCGTCCGCAAGGTGCCGGAGGGCGAGCTCTGCTCCGCGCTCATGGAGCTCATAGAAAGCGGGGAAGGGCTATGAGCGCGAACGCAGTGGGCTTCCTCGAGATCTTCCCGGACTGCGCGGGGCTGTCCGGCCTCTGCGGCGGCCTGGATAAGGCGGAGGTCACTTCCGTCGTCGTGAACAGCGCGGAGCTGACGATGGAGGTCGAGGCTCTCTTCACCCGCGCCCCGGCCCCGGCGGAGCTGAGCAGCCTGGAAAACGAGCTGCGCGAGGAATACGGCCTCGCCTCCGTGCGTATAGAGGCTGACTACCCCCGCGCGGCGCAGGAAAAGCAGTCCGGCGGCGCCTCGCGCGTGCTCTACGGCAAGGCGATAAAGGAGCCGAAGCTCGTGGAGATGTCCGCCCTCAACCTGGAGAGCGGCACCGTCGCCGTGAAGGGCGAGGTCTTTGCCGTCAACAACCGCGAGATACAAAAGCGCGGGGCCTATGTCCTGAGCTTTGACATGACGGACTACACCGGCAGCGTCCGCGTGAACAAGTTCTTTGACAAGAGCGAGGACGCCGCAGTCCTCTCGAAGATAAAGCCCGGCCAGACGCTTGTCGTCCGCGGCCGCGTGACCTATAACAAGTTCGACAACGACATGGTGCTCGAACCCTACACCATCATGGCCTCGAAGCCGGAGCTGCGCCCGGACGGCGCCAAGGAGAAGCGCGTGGAGCTGCATTTCCACACGCGCTACTCGACGCTGGACGCCCTGACGGACCCGGCCAAGGCCGTGGAACGCGCCGCCGCCTGGGGCCACCCGGCCATAGCCGTCACCGACCACGGCACGGCGCAGGCCTTCCCCGAGATGTCGAAGGCGGGCAAGAAATACGGCGTCAAGATCCTCTACGGCATCGAGGGCTACTACGTGAACGACCTGGAGGAGCGCCCCGCCGTGCGCGGCTGCTGCAACAACCTGCTCGACTGCGAGTTCGTGGCCTTCGACGTGGAGACGACGGGCCTGAGCGCCGTGACGGACCGGCTGACCGAAATAGGCGCCGTCCTCTTCAAGGGCGGCGAGGTGCGGGACAAGTTCAGCACTTTCGTGGACCCGAAAATGCCCATCCCGGCGAATATCACGGAGCTGACCGGCATCCGGGACAGCGACGTCGCCGGTGCGCCCTCGGAGGCCGAGGCCATGCGCGCCTTCCTGGACTTCGCGGGCGACCGGCCCATCATCGCGCACAACGCGAGCTTTGACACCGGCTTCATGGCCGCCGCCTGCGAGCGCAGCGGCATAAGGTTCGAGCCGGTCGTCCTCGACACCCTCGTGCTCTCCCAGCGCCTGCTGCCGGAGCTGAAGCGCCACAAGCTGGACATCGTGTCCAAGCATCTGGGCCTGCCCGAATTCAACCACCACCGCGCCTTTGACGACGCCGAGGTCGTCGCGCGGATGATGGAGCGCTTCATCCCTATGCTGCAAAGCCACGGCGCGGAGCGCGTCGCGGACATAGACGGCGTGCTGAGAAAGCTCTCCGGCGCGGGGACGCGCAAGGTGAGGCATATAAGCCTGCTCGTCCGCAACAAGGTGGGCCTTAAGAACCTCTACAAGCTCATCTCCGCCTCATATCTCAAACACTACAGCCGCAATCCCATCATCCCGCGCAGCCTGCTGGAGCGGCACCGCGAGGGCCTGCTCATAGGCTCCGCCTGCGAGGCGGGCGAGGTGTTCGACGCCGTCCTGCGCGGCGCGCCGGGCGCGGAGCTGAAGCGGATAGCCTCGTTTTACGACTACATAGAGGTCATGCCCATAGCGAACAACCGCTTTCTTGTCGAAAACGGCACCGTCCGCGACGATGAGGGCCTGCGCGACCTCAACCGCAGGGTAGCCCGCCTTGCCGCGGAGCTGGAAAAGCCCCTCGTCGCCACCGGCGACGTCCATTTCCTCGACCCGAAGGACGAGATATACCGCCGCATCCTCCAGGCCGCCAAGAAATTCTCGGACGCGGACCGCGAAAACCCGCTCTACTACCGCACGACTGAGGAGATGCTTGAGGAGTTCGCCTACCTCGGCCAGCGCACCTGCTACGAGGCCGTCATAACGAACCCGAACCGCATAGCCGGCATGTGCGAGGAGATACAGCTGCTGCCCGACGGCCTCTTCCCGCCGAAGATAGAGAACTCGGCGGAGATACTGAAAGACCTCGTATACGGGCGCATGCACGAGATATACGGCGAAAACCCGCCCGAAATCGTCACGAAGCGCGTCGAGACAGAGCTGGGCGACATCCTCTCCCGGCACTACGACGTCATCTACATGTCGGCCCAGAAGCTCGTCGCGGACTCGAACGCGCACGGCTACCTCGTCGGCAGCCGAGGCAGCGTCGGCTCCTCCATCGTGGCGTATATGTCGGGAATAACGGAGGTCAACAGCCTCCCGCCGCACTATGTTTGCCCGAAATGCCACCATACGGACTTCGAATCCGGCGCTGGCTACGGCTGCGGCGCGGACATGCCGGACAAGACCTGTCCCGGGTGCGGCGAGAAGATGCGCAAGGAGGGCTTCGATATCCCCTTCGAGACCTTCCTGGGCTTCGGCGGCGACAAGGTGCCGGATATAGACCTCAACTTCTCGGGCGAATATCAGGCCCGTGCGCATAAGTATACAGAAGAGCTCTTCGGCTCCGACCACGTCTTCCGCGCGGGCACCATCGGTACCCTGGCGGAAAAGACGGCCTACGGCTACGTCCTCAAATACCTTGAGGAGCGCGGCAGGCACGTCTCGAAGGCGGAGGAGGGGCGGCTCGCCATGGGCCTCGTGGGCGTGAAGCGTACCACCGGCCAGCACCCCGGCGGCCTCGTCGTCATCCCTCAGGACATGGAGGTTGAGGACTTCTGCCCCGTCCAGCACCCGGCGGACGACCCGGACAGCGGAATCATAACGACCCACTTCGAGTATCACAGCATGGAGGCCAACCTCCTGAAGCTGGACGAGCTGGGCCACGATGACCCGACCATGCTGAAGATGCTGGAGGACATGACCGGAGTGAACGTCCGCGAGATACCGCTGGACGACCCGGAGACCATGCGCATCTTCAAGACCGCGGCGCCGCTCGGCCTCGGGGACGACGACCCCATCATCGGCAGGACCGGCACCATAGGCATCCCGGAGTTCGGCACGGGCTTCACGCGGCAGATGCTGGTGGATACCCAGCCTGAGCAGTTCGATACCCTCGTGCGCCTCTCGGGCTTCTCGCACGGCACGGACGTGTGGCTCGGCAACGCCAAGGACCTCATCCTCTCAGGCACGGCGAGCGTCAAGGAGACCATCGGCTGCCGCGACGACATCATGCTCTACCTCATCTCGAAGGGCATGCCGGACAAGCGGAGCTTCAAGATAATGGAATCCGTCCGCAAGGGCCGCGGCCTGCCCGAGGGCGCGGAGGGCGAGATGCACGACGCGGGCGTGCCGGACTGGTACATCGGCTCCTGCCGGAAGATAAAGTACCTCTTCCCGAAGGCCCACGCCGTGGCCTATGTCATGATGGCCTTCCGCATAGCCTGGTTCAAGGTCCACCGCCCGCTGGAGTTTTACAGCGCGTATTTCTACCGCCGCAGCCAGAAGGACGCCTTCGACGCGGGCCTGATGCTGAAGGGCCGGGACTTCGTGCGCCGGAAGATTAACGAGATAAAGTCGAAATCGGACGCCACGGCTAAGGAAGAGGACCTCGTGACGACGCTGGAGGCGGTGTACGAGTTCTATATGCGCGGCTTTGAGTTCGCGCCTATGGACCTCTACGAGTGCGACGCGGCGAAGTTCCTGGTGGTGGACGAGAAGCGGCTGCGCCCGCCGTTTGTGGCCATCTCCGGCCTGGGCGCGGCGGCGGCGAACGACCTCATGGC
>PPYE01030976.1_pt1 | contig 11770 bp, 11 predicted proteins | sample 1559881 | NCBI WGS metagenome assembly PPYE01 (sample SAMN08240022, study PRJNA423297) | Human gut metagenome, whole genome shotgun sequencing project.
ACCTCTCTCTTAACCAGCCCCTTAGCCAGCTTGGGATCCTCCATCTGTTCACAGATGGCAACCTTGTAGCCCTTGCTCACCAGCCGGCTTAAATATCCTTCTACCGCATGATAAGGGACCCCGCACATGGGCGCCCGCTCCTCCTGGCCGCAGTTCTTCCCTGTCAGTGTGATTTCCAGTTCTCTGGACGCTGTCAGGGCATCCTCAAAAAACATTTCATAAAAGTCTCCAAGACGGTAAAAGAGGATACAGTCCGGATATTGCTTTTTGGTTTCCATGTATTGCTGCATCATCGGCGTTAATTCTGCCATTGTTCAGTTTCTCCTTTGTAATTCCCATTTCAAATCCGAAAGCATACATCTATAAAATATAGCACAAAATGGGGAAATTGTAAATCTTAACAAAATCCTTCCAACGGCGTATTCTCAGGCTTAGTAACAGTCCAGACGACGGTACTGCTGCCAGGCTTTATATGGATTCAGGCAACAATATTCCCGACATTTCTTCTGCACAAGCCAGGGCATCCGGAGGCTTGATTATGCTTCAAAGTCTCTCCTTCCTCCAACCCGCCCCGCAGGAAAAAAAAGCGCTGCCATACCGGCAGCGCTGCAAAAATAATCTGTAACTGTAAGGATACTGAACAGATACAATAATCCTTATTATTCCTGGCATCAAAATGTGGGCTGTTGGGGAGAAACTTGATGCATTGGCCAGGAAAAAGATAATACATTTTGGGGAATGATATCAAATAAACAATTTTTATTTATTGCATACAATCCATAATCGCATACAATTTGCTCAATTGTTTTCCTTAAGCCAGGCATCAAATTTCCAACCCACAAGTTGTCATGTCCTGACATTCAGGACGCGACTTTTGTATTATAGCATAGTTTTTGCTAAAATGGTGCCAAAAAATAATTTTTATTTCATTTACTATTATAGTGTAGTGTCTTTGCGTAACGGACATATGTTTTTTTCAAAAGAAACCGTTATATAATTTGAATAAATGTTAAAAATATGTATAAATATATCTTTGATTACTGTTTTTTGTTATATTTTCTGCCCAGATACCTGGCAAAGCTTCTGCAGAATTCTTCCTTCCGGGAACAGGAAATTGTAAGGGCAGTCCCGTCCGCCAGCTCCTGCACATTCCTCTCTGCTTTAATTACATGCTTCAGATTTACGATATAGCTGTTATGCGGTACTTCAATATGGCCCTTAAGAAAAAGACCGGCGTTCTGATTGTCGCATTCATTGTTGCCACAATCCTTCATATTCGGCATTATGGGCGCTGTTTTCTGCTGGCTTCTCGTTATCCCGATTGTCTGCACCATCGCAGGGCTGATTATGAGCATTATCAGCCTGGTGAAAACAGGCCAGCATTCCGGAGTCGCCCTTGCAGGCGTAATCGTTTCCGCAATCAGCCTGGTACTCAGCGTTATATTCATGCTGCTGTATATTCTTGTATTATAATACAAATATTTTGATTTGGCGAATACTAATTTCACAGCGGGATCAAAGAGCCGGCATGCTTAACAGTGTTGTACTGCCAGACAGTAACCTCTTACCTATCAGGCATCCCGGTAATAAATGACAGCCGGAAGCATCAGCTTCCGGCCAATTTTTATGTTTCGGAAAGTATTAGAGAAGCCTTAATGGCTTTCCCCTACCGGAAGCAATTCCAGTACGGTTTCATCAGCGCATAAATAACCAGCGGAACCACCACGGAATTGATGAGGGACAGAACAATGTCCCCGTCAAACAGCGTGACATTTGCCGCAAAAATAACCACCTCGGACAGGCAGATAATATAAAACCCCAGTCTGCGTTTATGAAACAGCAGAATGCTCACACCTGTTATCTGCAGCAGCTCCGGTATCATGCAGGCGGCCGCCGAAAGTCCCAGCAGAAACAGCCTGCCATAGTATATAAAGGTGATTATATCCATGAAGAGTACAATCCAGAGCCATATTTTCAGGCCTTTCCGCATTCCGGCACACCTCCCGCCATTTCCCCCAGGAAATAAAAGCCCTTATATTCCTTCAGATATACAGAAACAATTTTCCCTATCAAGGAAGGGTCTCCGGGGAAATGAACCAGCGTATTGTTGGAAAGCCGGCCTGTTACCAGGCTGGGATCCTGTTCGTTTACCTCTTCCACCAATGCCTCCAGCGTCAGGCCCGACAGGCGTTTCACCTGCTCTCTGGCTATCTCCTGCACCGTGCGCAGCACTTTGTCAAAGCCTTCCTTCACAATCTCCTCAGATACCTGGTTTTCCATGGCCGCCGCGGGGGTTCCTGTCCTTTTGGAATAAATAAAGGTAAAGGCATTGTCAAACCGCACCTTTTTAATAACATCTATAGTTTCCTCCACATCCTCCGGCGTTTCTCCGGGGAAGCCCACAATAATATCCGTCGTCAGGGCGATATCAGGTATGGCGGCGCGTATTTTTTCCACCAGGGCCAGATACTGTTCCTTCGTATAGCGCCTGTTCATGGCCTGCAGGATTCGGGTGGAGCCGGACTGCAGAGGCAGGTGCAGATGACGGCATATCTTTTTGGAGGAAGCCATCACCTCTATCAGTTCATCGGATAAATCCTTGGGATGGGAGGTCATGAAGCGGATACGCTCTATTCCTTCAATTTTTTCCACCTCCCGCAGAAGTCCGGCAAAGCTCATTGGCTCCTCCAGATTCTTTCCGTAGGAATTCACATTCTGGCCCAGCAGCATGATTTCCACCACGCCGTCCGCCGCCAGAGCTTCTATTTCCCGGATAATATCTTTGGGGCTGCGGCTTCTTTCACGTCCTCTTACATAAGGAACGATACAGTAGCTGCAGAAATTATTGCAGCCAAACATGATGTTGATCCCGGACTTGAAAGGATATTTTCTTTCTACCGGAAGATCCTCCACGATTTTATCCGTCCCCTCCCAGATATCGACGATCATGGCCTTCTGTTCAAATACGGAAGCCAGAAGCTCCGCGAATTTGAAAATATTATGGGTGCCGAATACCAGATCCACGAAACGGTAGCTTTTCCTGATTTTCTCAATGGTTCCCGGCTCCTGCATCATGCAGCCGCACAGAGCTACCTTCATATGGGGATTTTTCTTTTTCAGACTGTTTAAATGCCCCAGCCTGCCGTATACCCGCTGGTCCGCATTATCGCGCACCGTACAGGTATTGTATATGTCAAAATCAGCCTCCTCGCTGTCCGTAAGCACATAACCCGCCTGCTCCAGAATACCGGAAAGCTTCTCCGAATCCCGGGCATTCATCTGGCAGCCAAAGGTAGTGACACAGGCCGTCAGCTTCCTGCCCAGCTTCTTTTCCTCCGCTTCCACATAGCTGCGGCATTTTTTCAGGTAATAATACTGTCTGGCGGGTTCCTCTGAAGGAGGCTGTCCGTTTAAGTCAATATCTTCCAGTAAAGCGTTTATTTCTTCGATTTTCATCCTTGCTCCTCTTTAACAGCCGGCATACAGGGAAATAATGTTCAGGATAATCTCCACACATTTTTCCATGGATTCGATGCACACATATTCAAATCTGCCGTGGTAATTCATGCCCCCTGTGCACAGATTCGGGCAGGGAAGCCCCATAAAGGAAAGCCTCGCGCCGTCCGTACCGCCGCGGATGGGAGAAATTACAGGAGTCACCTCCGCCATTTCCATCGCCTTCACAGCCGTATCAATGAGATGGGCATTTTCCGGGTATATCTTTTCTTTCATATTATAGTAGCTGTCCGTCATTTCCACTGTCAGGACTTCTCTGCCGTACTTTAAGTTCATCAAAGCCGCAGCATCTTTAAAATACGCCTTCTTCTGCTCAAATTTTTCCCGGGAATGATCGCGGATGATGTAATCCGCCACCGCGCTTTCCACAACGCCGCTGAATTTCTCCAGATGATAAAAGCCCTCATATCCTTCCGTGGAAGCGGGATTCTCATGCACAGGAAGAAGGTTCTGGAATTCCTGGGCCAGGAGAATGGCGTTGAGCATCTTATTCTTGGCGCTGCCCGGGTGTACGCTGTAGCCGTGTACGTGAAGCCTGGCGCTTGCGGCATTGAAATTCTCATATTCCAGTTCGCCCAGTGCACCGCCGTCCACTGTATAGGCGAAATCCGCGCCGAAGCCCGGCACATCAAAATAATCCACGCCGCTTCCCACTTCTTCATCAGGCGTAAAAGCGATGCGGATGGTGCCGTGTTCTATTTCAGGAGACTTAAGCAGGGTTTCGGCCATGGTCATGATTTCCGCGACTCCCGCCTTGTCATCCGCGCCCAGCAGTGTAGTTCCGTCCGTTACGATTAAGCTCTTCCCCACATAGTCCTGAAGCTCAGGGTTTTCCTTTACAGGGAGGATAATTCCCTTTTCCTGATTCAACAGGATATCCCCGCCATCGTAGTTCTCCACAATTCCGGGCTTTACATCCTTTCCGCTTACCGCCGGAGAGGTATCCATATGGGCAATAAAGCCGATTACAGGCACTTTTTTCTCTTTGTCCTTCAGCGTGGAGGGGATGGCCGCATATACATAGCCGTATTTTTCATCCATTTTTACATCTGCGGCGCCCATTTCAGTAAGCTCCTTCACCAGGAGGCGCGCCAGATCCTTCTGCTTTTCCGTGCTTGGGAAGGTGGTGCTTTCTTCGTCTGACTGGGTATCGATTTTTACATAGGTTAAAAATTTATCTACAACCTTGCTCATATAATTTCTCCTTTGTTATCTGATCTGTCCGTTTCCGCGGATGACGTATTTATAGGTAGTCAGTTCCTTTAGGCCCATAGGGCCTCTGGCATGCAGCTTCTGAGTGCTGATTCCGATTTCCGCGCCGAAGCCGAATTCAAAGCCGTCCGTAAACCGGGTGGATGCATTGGCGTAAACGCAGGCAGAATCCACTTCATTCAGAAACCGTTGTGCATTGTCGGCATTCTCCGTGATAATGGAATCGGAATGTCCCGTATTGTAACGGTTGATATGGGCAATGGCCTCGTCCAGGCTGTCCACTGTTTTCACAGAAAGAATATAGTCCAGGTATTCCTTCCCGTAGTCCTCATCGTCAGCCGCAGACGCGTCGGGGACACTGCACAGTGTCCTTTCGTCCCCCCGGATTTCCACGGATGCGCTTCTGAGGGCTTCCGCCAGGGCCGGCAGGACCTTCTCCCGGATATTTTCGTGAATCACCAGGGACTCACAGGCATTGCAGACACCGATACGCTGTGTCTTGGCATTTATGATGATAGGAATTGCTTTTTGGATATCGGCATATTCATCCACGTAGATATGGCAGTTGCCTGTGCCGGTTTCAATCACGGGTATCGTGCTGTTTTCCACCACCGCCCGGATCAGTCCCGCGCCGCCTCTGGGAATGAGAACATCCACATAGCCGTTCAGCTTCATGAACCGCTCCGTTGTTTCCCTGTCCGTATCGGTAATCAGCTGGATGGCATCGGCGCAGGCGCCGCATTCTGCAAGAGAAGCGCGGATGCTTTCCGCAATGGCGGTGTTGGAATCAATGGCATCCTTCCCGCCCTTGAGGATACAGGCATTCCCCGCCTTAAAGCAAAGGCCGAAGGCATCCGCCGTCACATTGGGACGGGATTCATAAATGATTCCAATGACTCCCAGCGGCACCCGGCGTTTCTCGATTTCCAGACCGTTGGGACGGGTAAACCGATCCAGTACCTCTCCCAGCGGATCCGGAAGCCTGGCTATCTGGCGCAGCCCTTCCGCCATGGCTTCCACCCTGGCTTCTGTCAGCCGCAGGCGATCCACCATGCCCGGATGCATTCCGTTCTCCTGTGCCCGGCTCACATCCCGCCCGTTGGCTTCCAGAATTCTTCCACAGTTTCCTGTAAGGGCGTCCGCCACTGCCAGCAAGGCCGCATTTTTCGCAGACGCGCTCATTTTCTGCACTTCATATTTCGCAGCTGCCGCCGCTTTTCCCATTTCCGTCAGATTCATAACCATACCTCCTGAACACCGCAGGCAGGCCTGCGGTACCGCATAAATCAGCATGCCGCTGCGGCACGCCCTCCCTGTGTCATCTCCTGGCCTATTCCTCTTCTTTATCCGGCATGACTGTATCCGGCCAGTTTTTTTTATATCCAGTCCGTTTTATTCTATATCCAGCCCGATTCCGTCACGATCCGTTCCGGCCTTATATCTGTTTCCTCCTCGGGCAGCTCTTCCAGCAGCTGGCAGTCAAAACAGAGCGCAATTCTTGCCGCGCCCTGCGCCCTCCGGCAGAACCGGTCATAAAAACCGCCTCCATATCCGAGCCGCCGCCTTTGCCTGTCAAAAGCAGTGCCGGGCATGAGGATCAAATCCCGGGAATTTTTTCCCGTCTCATAATGCCTTCCCTGCAATACCACAGGCTCCGGGATTCCCTGAAAGCCGTCCTGAAGCTCCTCCGGATCCATAATCCGGTAAAAAGACATTGTTCTGGCCCGCGCCTGGCCTTCAATTTTCGGGCAGAAAACCTGTTTACCCTCCCGCAGCGCGCCTTCTATCAAATCATAGGTAGGCACCTCATCCCGGTAAGAGGCATAAACCAGAATTTTTTCCGCCAGTTGGTATTCCTCACTGTCCCTGAGGAAGTCTGTGATCCGTCTGCCGGCGGCCTCACGCTCTTTGGCGCTCATCAGGGCACGCCTGGCAAGCGCTTCCTTCCGGCACTCTTTTTTACTCCGCATGTTCTTTTCCCAGATTGATGACGGAGCCATCCTCATTCTGAATATTGATATTATTCAGCTGGGAACGCAGGTTCGCCTTCACACTGTTGATATATTCCTTACGCAGCCGCGCCTGTTCATCCTTTTCCTCAGCGCTCAGCCCCTCTGCCTGGGATTTATGATACAGCTCGTTGATTCGTTTTATTTTCTCATCCATGGTAAGCGGTTCGCTCATTTCTGCCGTTCTCCTTTCCGTATAGTCTGTTTTGGCCGATACATTTCGTACGGTCAGCGCAGTAAATGCGCAGCCCCTGTCCAAACTGCCACAGTCCCTATTTTTTCAGCCTGCTTACAAATCCGGGGAGGTCAAAATCCTCGTCCTTATTTGCCACAAACAAAGTTCCGTAATTCCTGCCGTCCATGAGACGGTGTATGATGCGGATATCCTTACTGTTCGCGATCAGCATATCCGCCCCTGCCTTGGTGGCGATTTTAGCGGCGGTCAGCTTGGTATTCATGCCGCCGGTGCCCACGCTGCTTCCCGTGCTTCCCTTCCCCATATCCATATAGGCATCGCTCAGCTCCTCCACGATCTCCACGAATTCGGCATCCGGGTTTTTCCTGGGATCATCCGTATACAGCCCGTCTATATCGGAAAGGAGAATCAGCAGATCCGCATCAATCAGGGCGGCCACAATGGCGGAAAGTGTATCGTTATCCATTTCCAGCTCATAGGTGGCAACCGTATCATTTTCATTTACCACCGGGATAACACCCATTTGCAGCAGCTGGGAAAAGGTATTGTGGGCATTATAACGGTTCAGATCGTCCACTATCGTATTTTTAGTCATCAGAATCTGGGCGGTTACCTGGTTATATTCGGAAAAAATACGCTCATAGGTCATCATCAGCCTCGACTGGCCGATAGCGGCACAGGCCTGCTTGATGGCAATCCGGTTGTGCTCGTTGATGTCCTCCTCCCTCAGATGCATTACCTTTTTCCCCTGGGCAATGGCCCCGGAGGTAACAAGAACCACATCCTTGCCCTGGTTTTTCAGATTGCAAAGCTCCCTTACAAGAACCTCCAGCTTAATATAGTCCAGATCTCCGGTCTCAGGATGCTGAAGGGACGAAGAGCCTATTTTCACAACAATTCTTTTTTTATCCTTAAGCCTTTCACGATACTGCTCCATCATTTTATCCTCCGTACATATGCTCTAAAAAGCATTTTATATAATTTCATAGCATTTCGCAATAGCTTCTGCGATCTTCATACCATCCATAGCGGCGGAAGTAATGCCTCCCGCATATCCCGCGCCCTCTCCGCAGGGATAAAGCCCCCTGACCTGCGACTGAAAATCAGCCTCCCTGTGAATACGCACAGGCGACGAGGTTCTGCTTTCCACGCCGGAAAGGCAGACCGCATCATCCGCAAAGCCGGGAATGATCCTGTCAAAAGCTTCCATTCCCTCCAGAAAAGCTTTCCTGATGGAGGGTGAAAACAGAGGTTTTAAATCGGCAAAAGTATATTTTCCTTTGATGCAGGGCATAAAATCCGCCGCCACATGTTTTTCCCGCTTTGCTTCCCCGCTTCTGTCCGCAAAATCCCGATAACGCTGTACCGGGATTTTCCCGCCGCCCAGCTCCCATGCTTTTTCTTCCAGCCGGCGCTGGAAGGCGATGCCCGCAAGAGGCCCTTCGGCTCCGAAATCCTCCGGTGTTACAGAAACAATGATCGCGGAATTCGCATTTCTGCCGTCCCTGCTGCTGTAGCTCATGCCGTTTACCGCCAGCCGCTTCTCCTCGCTCGCGGCATTGACCACGTAACCGCCCGGACACATACAGAAGGAATAGACTCCCCTGTTTTCAGACGTCTGGGCCGTCAGCTTATAGGAGGCCGGAGGAAGATGCTCCGGCCATTCACAGGCATACTGGGACAGATCGATAAGCGACTGGGGATGCTCCACCCGGAGTCCCACGGCAAATGCCTTGGCCTCCATGGGTATCTTTTTCTGCTCCAGCATTTCAAAGGTATCCCTGGCGCTGTGGCCGATGGCCAACACCACCTGCTCCGACGGGAAAACCTGTCCTCCGGCACATTTTACGCCGGTGACCCTGCCCTTATCCAAAAGCAGCTCGGTCACTTTGGTGTTAAAATGGACATCACCGCCCCAGGAATGGATCTGCTCCCGCATATTCCTGACCACCTGGGACAGAATATCCGTGCCGATATGCGGTTTGTTTTCATACAAAATACCGGAAGGCGCGCCATGCTCCACAAAAATCCGCAGGACCTCGCCGCTTCTGCCCTCTTTATCCTTAACAAGCGTATTCAGCTTGCCGTCGGAAAAGGTTCCTGCACCGCCTTCACCGAACTGCACATTGGAATCCGGCCTGCATGGGCCGCCTGCCCAGAATGCTTCCACATCCCTGGAACGGGTCTGTACATCGCTGCCCCGTTCTAAAATGATGGGGCGGTATCCCGCCCTGGCAAGCATATAACCGCAGAAAAGCCCCGCCGGCCCCATACCGATAATAAGCGGCCGGTGCTGCATTTTTTCAGTTCCCGGCCCGGGAAAATGGTAAGCCACAGGGGTAAACCGGGTTACATCAGCATTCCGGCATTTCCTGATAACCTTATCCTCATCCCCGCTTTTCAGAGTGATATCCACCACGTAGGAATACCATATCTCCGGTTTCTTCCTGGCATCTATGGATTGCTTCGCCACGCTGCAGGAGGCAATCTGTCCCGCAGGGATGCGCAGTATCCTGGCGGCCTTTTCTTCCACGGCCTCCGGGGCGTGTCCCGGCTTTAACTTCATCTGTTGTATTCGAATCATTCCGTTTTTCCCTTTGCTGCAACAGCTTTTTTAATCTGTTACTCTCTTTTTCCTTTTTTCCGTTGGCCGGCTGGTTTCTCCAGTGACAGAACCGCATCTTTCCCCGCTATGTAACCTGTGGTCCATGCCCACTGAAGATTGTAGCCGCCGCACCTTCCGTCCGCATCCAAAAGCTCTCCCGCCAGATAAAGGCCGGAGCATATGCGTGATTCCATATGCCCGTCCACCTCCGTCAGAGGTACGCCGCCCGCACATACCTGGGCATTGGCAAAAGGATTCGTATCCGTCACCTGCACTTCAAAGCTTCTAAGCAGCGCAAAAACCTTCCTTATGGCAGGAAGATTTTTGCGTTCCGCCCTGTCTCCCATAGAAAGCCCACAAAGCTTTACCGCCGTCTGGATAATCTTCTTATTCACCAGGCCGCCAAACAGCACCTCCATACTCCTTTGACGGCAGGACGTGCATTTTTCTTCCATCAGCTCCTGCCACAGAGCCTCATTATCCCGGAACCCCGGCAGGAAATCAATGGACGCCTTCACCTGCCTTCCGGCATCCAGCGCGGCAGCGGCAAAACGGCTAAGCTGGAAAACCGGAATCCCCGAAATCCCATAGTCCGTCAGCTGCAGCTCTCCCTGCTCCTCATAGCTCTCCTTTGTTCCCGGTCCGCTGATCAGGAGCTGTATCCTTGCATCACACCGTACCCCTGCCAGTCCCTTCCAGAAGCTTCCCGCACAACGAAGCTGCACAAGCGCAGGCAGCGGCTTAAGGATCGTATGTCCTAAGGCCTTCGCCAGGGCATACCCGCCAAAATCCGCATTTTTTTCACCGGCTATGCTTCCGCAGGCAAGAATCAGCTTCCGAAACAGCCAGTCTTCCCCACCGGCGCGCACCAGGAATTCCGTATCCCGCCCCTTTTGGGAAACGATTATTTTCTCCACCGCACAATCCGTAACCACCTCAGTTTCCTGCTCCTCCAGGGTAAAACGCAGTGTGTCCAGCACGGTGGCCGCCTGCTGTGAAAGGGGATATACATAGCCGTTTCTGTCCATGACCAGCATCCCCATACGCCGGAACTGCTTCAGCGTATCCTGTTCCCCAAACTGCGCAAACAACCCGGAAAGCGCCTCCGGATTTTGGCTGCGGTAATATTGCTGCGGATTTTCTACAGAAAAAGACAGGTTGGTTAAATTACATTTCCCGTTGCCTGTCGCCAGCAGTTTCTTACCCACCCTGTCTTTTTTTTCCAATACTGTGATTTTACAGCTGCCAGAGCTGTCAGCCTGCGCCGCCGATATGGCAGCCATCAGGCCGGAGGCCCCGCCTCCGATAATTCCAATCTCTCTTCTCCTCATACAACCGGTTCCTATCCTGTACAAGCGCATATGTCCCGCGCGCTCTTTACCGTAACATTTCAGACGGCTCCAGATGCCGCTTCCTGGCCTCATTTCAGCCGTCCGAACTGTTATCCATTATAATACTAACTGGAGTAAGACTCAAGGAAATTATAAAGCTCCGCCTCGCTTCCCACATATTTGAAACGGAGAATTTCCCCCGCCAGCTCTGCGGAAAGGCTCTGCAGCGGAATCCCTGTGGACATATATTTCGTCTTTTTATCAGATTCATATACTACCACATAATTATTTTCCACGGCAAGATAGAACTCTGTACATTTCTTTTTACTTTCGTAATTTTTCTGGATTACCACCTCATCGGCTGAGAACCGCTGCACATCCAGGGAAAGAAAGCCTTTATTGAGATCATTTAAAGACGGCGCCGTCTCGTAGCTGTCCATTGCTGACAGAAACGCCTCCCTGTCCATGCCGATATACTGTTCCGGAATCGGAAGCTCCTCCTCCGTCCGGCTGGAATCCGCCAAATCCAGGCTCTTTACCACAAAACGTGTATCACAGGTAATGATTAAGCCGCCAAGCTCCGCCGCTTCCAGACTTCCCTGCTCCTGCGCCGCTGTTTCCTCCTGTACGATCTGAGGCTGTTCCCGGCTGGGGTAAAAGAAATCCTGCAGCTTTATGGATGCCAGAAAACCCGCGGCCAGCATAAGCAGCGGATAAATTAAAAATATGCTGATTTTCTTCCACAAACGCATAAGAACCTCCTGCTCTTATATCCCTTTTGTATCAAGTATCAGCATATTTAAGCCAAATTATTCAGCGGCGGGGGAGGGCGGTTCTTTCTGCCCTCAATTGGTTCCGTGGGGCGCAGGTATGTGGGTTGGGGGTTTGTTCCGGCAGGCGG
>PPYE01275974.1_pt1 | contig 11769 bp, 7 predicted proteins | sample 1559881 | NCBI WGS metagenome assembly PPYE01 (sample SAMN08240022, study PRJNA423297) | Human gut metagenome, whole genome shotgun sequencing project.
CCCGAACGGTCGCCGCCGATCTTCGGCACGGCGAAGACGCGTCCGCGCCCTGCCTCGTAGACGAGCATGCGGACGGTATCGCCGCCATCCAGCCCCGTGATGACGACCTGCTTCGGCCCCTCGTCCGCGAGCGCCGCCGCCATCTCCTCAAGCGCTTCATCCGTGACGATGCCGTCTTTCGGATAGGGCCTTCCGAGAAGCTGGCACGCCTCCGTCAGGTTCGGCGTCACGAGATCGGCAACGTGCAGCAGGCGGCGCATCTTCTCGCACATCTCCTGCGTATACGATGCGTAGAGCTTCCCGTGGTCGCCCATGACGGGGTCGACAAAGACGCGCGTCGCGTGCTTCTTGAACCGCCGCACGAAGCCCAAGACGATCGCGATCTGCTCTGCGGAGCCCAAAAAGCCCGTCGCGATCCCATCGAAGACGAGCCCGTTCTGTTCCCAGCTCGCGATGTACGGCTCCATGCGCGCCGTGTAGTCGTCGAGATAATGGTTCGGAAAGCCCGTATGCACGGATAGGATCGCCGTCGGCAGCGGGCACGCCTGCACGCGCATCGCCGAGATGAGCGGCAGCTCGACGGCGATCGAGCATCGCCCAAACCCCGTCATGTCATTTACGAGCGCAATGCGCTTCTGCCTTTTTTTCGTACTCAACGATTGTCCACCTTGTCCATAAAATAGAGGTCGTGCTCCATGAAGCGGTGCGCCGCGAGCTCCTCGTACTTCGTTCCCTGCCGCCCGTAGTTCGCCCACGGGTCGATCGAGATGCCGCCGCGCGGCAGGAACTTGCCCCATACCTCAAGGTACTTCGGATCCATGAGGCGCACGAGATCCTTCAGGATGACGTTGACGACGTCTTCATGGAAATCCCCGTGGCTGCGGAAGCTCACGAGGTAGAGCTTCAGCGACTTGCTCTCGACCATGCGCACGTCCGGCACGTAGGAGATGTAGATCGTCGCGTAGTCGGGCTGTCCCGTGATCGGGCAGAGCGCCGTGAACTCCGGGCAGTTGAACTTCACCCAGTAGTCGCGGTCTTGATGGCGGTTCTCGAACGTCTCGAGAATCTCCGGGCAGTAGTCGTAGTGGTATTGCACCTGCTTCTTGCCGAGCAGGCGGAGCCCTTCGTCTTTCTTGTCGCGTGGCATTGCGCACCTCCCATCCGCAGGACGTCCGATCCTGCGCGTTTCTTTTTCACGCGCTCCCCGTGAGGAACTTCCTTTCGAAACACTCCGCACGCTTCGGCCTGCCGAAGCGGTATCTGCATGGAGTTCGCATGGCAGCGCTTCGTCAGAAGCTCGTACTCCTCCTCTGCCTCGACGCACGCCTGGATGCCGATGCTGTGGCAGCGTGCGGCGGTGTACGCGATTTCTTCTCTATGATAACGAATCACAAGAGAAGAATCAAGCACCGCCGTCACAGAATTTGAGTCCGATCCCCATTCATGTTATGATAGGAAAAAGAAAAAAGGAGGAACTTGCTTGAACGACTATCGCCTCTACCTCTTCGACTTCGACTACACGCTCGCAAACTCCGAAGCGGGCATACTCAAATGTTTCCATCTCGCACTCCGGGGTGCGGGCTATCCAGACGTGGCAGACGACGCCATAAGGCGCACCATCGGCCTGCCGATGGCAGACGCCGTGCAGCAGATCATAAAGGGCACGAAGGAGGAGGCGCGCGCCTTCATCGAGGCGTACCGCCCGCTCGCCGACCGCTACATGACGGAGGGCACGGTCTTTTTCCCGCGCGCACTCGAAACGCTTCGCGCCCTCAAGAAACGCGGCGCAGGAATCGCCATCGTCTCGAACAAGACGGGCAGCCGCATCCAAGAAAAATTTGACCGCGACGGCGCGCGCGACTGCGTCGACCTCATCGTCGGCAGCGACGAGGAAATCGCACCGAAGCCGGCGCCCGACGGCCTTTGCCATGCGATCAAGCGCTTCGGCGTGCCGAAGGACGCCGCGCTCTACACGGGCGACAGCACGGTCGATGCTGCGGCGGCAGCGCACGCCGGCATCGACTTCGCCGCCGTGCTGACGGGCGCGACGCAGGCAGACGCCTTTGCCGTTTACCCGCATGTCCTCCTGCTCGACGGCGTCGAAGGCTTGCTCGTACGCTAGAATCATGCTATAATTGTTTCGCTATATAAGGAATCACGGATAAATTCAGCCACGTCATCTTGACGCGTCTTTTTTGCCCGAATACGCCAATCTGACGAACTTCATTTTATCCGTGATTCCTAAGCTTCGGAGAGGTGTCCGAGTGGTTTAAGGAGCCGGTCTTGAAAACCGGTGATGTCTCACGGCACCGTGGGTTCGAATCCCACCCTCTCCGCCATATATGGAGTGGTGCTCAAGAGGCTGAAGGGGACGATTTGCTAAATCGTTGTCTAGTAGGGGGGGTCGCTTAATTCTGTCTATGTTGTTGCAATTTTGGAATTTGGTTGTCCACAGCTTGTTCACAGACTTGAGCGAGAGAAAGAGAGTATGACATATATAACATAATAAAAGGAAACTGATATCTTTTATGTGTTGGTTTCTTTTTTTTATTGGCTAAATGGGAAGCTAGAAAACAATTATATTTCTACAATTAGGATATAACAGAAAAAACAATTAATTAATAAAATTCGGCTAAAAGGAAATCCCTCATTAGTCGCCCAGTATGATATAATATTCCTGTTCAATAAAGAAACTAGGAGTTTTAAGATGCTTGATTATATAATAAACAAAACTATGGAATATTTGGATGGTATGCCAAAGACTAAGCGGAAAAAGATCGGACAGTTTTTTACTGGTCTTGAAACCGCTAGGTTCATGGCAAGCCTTTTTTCTTTGCCTAAAAAAGAACATTTGGATATTCTCGACCCAGGTACTGGTTCAGCAATCCTGACCGTTGCTCTCATGGAACGGCTAGAACAAGAAGCAACTATAAAAAGCGTTTCCTTGATATGTTATGAAACCGAACCTGCTATCCTTGACTTGCTGAAAGAGAATTTAGAATATATCAAGTCTGCTGTTAGTTTTGAATTCAATTATAAGATGATTACAAAAAATTATATAACCAGTCAGCAAAAGCCACTTCCTATTGCTGATTTGGTAATCGGAAATCCTCCTTATAGGAAAATACCTCGTTTGGCAGAAGAAGCCACCATGATGGAGCATGTTGTTTACGGTGCTCCTAATCTGTATTTTCTGTTTACCGCCAAAAGTATTGAAAACCTCAGAGATGGAGGCGAACTGGTATATATCATTCCCCGTTCTTGGACATCTGGGGCATACTTTAAGGCTTTTAGAACATTCTTATTTAAGGAAACCACAATAGAGCATATTCACCTGTTTGTTAGCCGCGACAAGGTTTTTGAAAACGAAGCAGTATTGCAGGAAACCATGATTATAAAGCTAAAGAAACAGGCAAATCAATTAAATGAAATTGTAATATCTTCTACCGAATCAAGCTCAGATTTCAATAATATCCAGTATATTAGAGTACCTAAAAAACTGGTTGTTGGAAATGATGATAACCAATATGTGTATTTGGTAACTAATAAGGAGGAAGTAGATGTTTTAGAACGGCTCAGTGTTTTCCATAATACATTATCTTCTCTTGATATGAAAATGAAAACAGGGCTTACCGTTGATTTCAGGGAACGGGAACACCTGATGGATGAGCCGACTAATGACAATGTTCCAATGTTTTTTGCACAACATCTTCAGGACGGCAGGATTACATTCCCTATAGGAAAACACGGGGAATATTTAGATACACGCAAATCTGCTTTACTACAAATGAATACTAACTACCTTTTTGTAAAGCGTTTTACCACTAAGGAAGAAAGCAGAAGATTACAGAGCAGTATTTATTTGCAGGATGATTTTCCAGACCATAAACAAATAAGCACCCAAAACAAATTGAATTTTATAGCCAGAAACAAAAAGGAACTCACTAAACCAATGGTTTACGGCTTGTATTGTTTATTCAATTCTACCTTGTACGATAAATACTACCGTATTCTTAATGGTTCAACTCAGGTTAATTCAACGGAAGTAAACACAATGCCTATGCCTACTTTGGATGGAATTGTTTTCTTAGGGGAACGGTTATTGAAGGAAAACGATTTATCTGAAAAATACTGTGATGATGTTTTGGAGGAATATTTAAATGACGAAGCTAGAAGAAGCGAAAGAGTTTCTTGAATCTGTCGGTATGCCTAAAAAACAACTAGCAGATGTGTGTGGTTTAGCATTACTCACTTTAGCAAACATAAAGCCAAATGATAAATGGGCAAACGCTACTAATGAATGGATAAGAATTCATGATATTATCCAATTTGCAAAAGAACATTATGGGATAGAATACGCTGAAAACAGCAGGGAAACTATCCGTAAACAGGCTATGCACCCTTTCAGGCGTGGAGCTTTAATAGAAGATAACGGCAAATCAACTAACAGTCCTAACTACCGTTATCGGCTAACAGAAGAAACCTGTTCTTTAATAAAAAGTATCGGCTCTTATAAGTGGCAACAGGAACTTGTTGGTTTTTCTGCCGTACATGAATCTTTAATAGATATTTATTCCTCAAAAAAAGAAATGCAAAAGATGCCAGTTAAAATAAACGGTGCGGATTTCTCATTCTCCTCAGGAAGTCACAATCAGTTACAAAAATCTATTATAGAAGAATTAGCCCCACGATTTGCACCTCATTCTGAGTGTCTTTATGTTGGCGATACCACAGAAAAAGACATGGTAAAGAATGTTGGGAAATTAAAGCAACTGGGGTTTGAGATAACTTTGCACGACAAGATGCCAGATGTTGTTTTATATCGTGAGGATAAAGACTGGATTTATTTTATAGAAGCAGTAACCTCAGTCGGACCGATGAATCCGAAGCGTATAGACGAAATATCCGATATGACTAAAAATGTAAAATCAGGCAAGGTGTTTATTACAGCTTTTCTTGATTTTAAAACATATAAAAAATTCTCCGAGGAATTGGCTTGGGAAACAGAAGTATGGATTGCAGATATGCCAGATCATATGATTCACTTGAATGGAGATAATTTTTTAGGACCGAGATAAGATTGAAAAGGGACTGTGGATAAAATGCGAAAGCATTTTGTCACAGCCCCTTTTTTGATGCCGTATGTTACCAGATCTTGCCGAGCATGAACCAAACGCGCCCCTTTGCCTTTGCCGCCTGGCTCAGATTCTCGTCGCCACCGATGCGCCGCGCGTAATCGAGACGCGCAAACCAATCGTTCGGCTTGCTGTAGGAAAGGCCGATGCCGTATCCCTTGAGCGTCATGCCCTCGGACTGGAACGACTTGTAGCTCGCATGCCCCATGTCGAAATACGTGCTCGCGACGAGTCCCGGCACGTCCGTGTAATAGCGCGCTTCGAGCGTCGCGAGATAGCCCATGTCGCCCGATCCCTCGCTCTGCGGATACGCGCGGACGCCGTTCGCACCGCCGAGCGTGAACTGTTCCGAGCTGTCGAGTGCATGGCTCGCGAGCTGTCCCGCGAGCTTCAGCGAGAGGTCGCTGCGATGGCCGACCGCCTGCACGAGCTTTGCCGATGCCTCCATCTTCGTATAGGCGCCATCCGTTCCGCCGACCGCACCGAGCCGCTTTGCATAGCTGGAATCCATGGAGATCGTTCCCGTCGTGAGCGTTGCCGTGTACTCCGTCATGAACGAGCCGCTGCGCGCGCTGCCTTCCACGCCGACGTGGACGCTGTGCGACTGCTTGTCGCTGTCGGCAGCCCCTGCGAACTTTCCGATATCGTCCTTCAGCTTGCGGTAGTCGTACCCGTACTTGACCATCAGCGCGCGGTCGCTCTGATGGTATACGGGGCGCTGTCCGAAGACGCTGATCGTATCCGCACGTCCGTAGGCGCGCCAATCCCTGAACTTGCCGCCGAGATGGTAGTCCATGCGGCTATAGCCGAGTCCGAGCGTCGTCCCGCCGCGTCCGACAAGCGTCTCGTAGTTGATGTAGTAATTATGCAGATCCTGGTTCGATATCATGCCGCCGACCTGCATGCGCGCCCCCGTTCCGTCGATGTCGTAGAGACTGTGCTGCAGGCCGTAGCGATAGCGTCCCGTCGCCTGTCCGCCGTAGTTCTCGGCGTACAGGATGGTGTTCTCGCCCTTGCCGTCCTCGATGCGCACGGTGATGTCGCTCGCGCCGAACTCCTTGCCGGGCGAGAGCACGGCGACGGCGCGCGTGCCGCTCGCATCGGAGAGCGTGTAAAGCGTCGTCTCAAGCTGCTTCGTGCGCACGATGTCCCCCGCCTTCAGTTGCTTGACGAAGCCCATTGCAATGTCGTCCTTGAGCTTGCTGTGGTTCTCAAGGCGCACGTCGCCGATGTGCCCGGGGATGAGCTTTATGAGCACCATGCCGTCCTTGCTCTGCTGCGAAGGCAGGTACGCCGCTGCCGCAGGGTAGCCGTGCTGGCGGGCGTACACCGTCAGCGCATGGATTGTCGCGTTGAGATTCGCGAGCGTCTTTCCCGCGCCCATGCCGTCCTGGAGAATCTTCGTCAATTCCTTTTTGTTCAGGTCGAGCTCCAATGCTTCGAGACGGAAGTTCGTGATCGTGAACTTCACTTCCTCCTCCGTCGCGCCCTTGACGGGCAGGTTGTCCTCCATCGAGACCTCCGCCTGCGGCGCCTGATCCCGGATATCCTGCCCCGGCTTCGAGAGCGACGACGCAGCGAACGCCGTGCCCGCAAGCGATCCTGCGATCCATGCCGCAAGCACGCCGCCCGCACCAATACGATATGCACCCTTCATAAAGTCCGACTCTTCCCCTCTGTAAAAAATGATCCCTGTTATTCCTCTTGATTCTAGTTTACTGATACGGCAGCGGGAAATCAAGCCCCAATATTTTCTCATTCCTCCCGCCTGCCGATCGCAAAGTACGCGCGGCTTCCCTTGCCCCCGCGCTCGACCTCAAGCCGTGCGGGGATGCGCGCCTCAAGCTCCGTGACGTGCGAGATGATGCCGACGAGCCGTGCGCTGTCCTGCTGCAGCCCGACGAGCGCTTCAAGCGCCGTGTCGAGCGTCTCCATGTCGAGGGAGCCAAATCCCTCATCGATGAACATCGTATCGAGCCGCACGCCGCCCGCGTACGACTGCACGACGTCGGCGAGCCCGAGCGCAAGCGAAAGCGAGGCGAGGAACGACTCGCCGCCCGAGAGCGAGCGCACGCCGCGCGGCCGCCCCGTCTCCGCATCGAGCACGGAAAGCTCAAGCCCTTCCCAGCTCCTGCCCTTCGTCTGATCCTGTCCGAGCTCGCCCATGACAAGCTGAAAGCGCTGGCGGCTCATGATCGAAAGGCGCGCGTTCGCCGCGTCCATGACCTCGCAGAAAATCGAGCGCTGCACGTAGGTCTGGAAGTGAACGCCGTGCTCGCCGCCCGCGACGGAAGCGAGACGCTTCGCAAGGCGGTAGCGCGCATCGAGTTCTTCATGCCGCTGCGCGCCCTTTGCGATCTCCGCCTCGATGCCCGCGAGCTGCTCCTGCCGTGCCTTTTGCCCCGCTTCCTCCTGCTGTGCCGCGCGCGCCTGCTCGCGCGTCTGCTCTGCCGCCCGCAAGAGGGCGGGGGTATCCGGCTTTTCCTTGCCCGCGATGGCAGAGGCAGCGTCCTTTGCCGCGCGCTCGGCGCCCGCGAGCTCCTTGGAAAATTCGATGATGCGCTCTCCCATCCGCCTGCGGTACGTCTCCTTCTGCCAATTCCGATCGCGCGCGATTGCCTCGTACGCCTCCCGCGTCAGCTCCGATGCCAAAAGTGCCGCCTCGAAGTCTGCGCGCCCCTTTTGCGCCGCATCCTTCGCCGTTTGTGCTTCCGTCTCCGCGCTCTCTGCCGCCGCACGCTTCTGCGCCGCCGCGACCTTTGCCTGCTCCGCCTGCGCCCGCGCCCGCTTCAAGGCATCATCAAGTGCTTCCCCACGCGCCTTCGCCTGACCGAGCCGCGCCAAGAGCGCACCGGGCGCACGCAGGTCTTTTGGGAGCGCATCCGCTAGAGCCTGCAGACTGCCCCGCGCCGCACCCTCTGCCGCGCCCGCCTGCATGGCGGCCGCCTGCGCCCGCTTGCGCTCCTCCGTCAGGCGATCCGCCACTTGCTGTGCCTCCACATACGCTTCCTGCGCCGCTGCGTAGGCGCGGGCATCGTCTTTTGCCTGTTCGTATTCGTCCGCGCGGTCTTTCTCCGCCGCACCGGGCGCGCGCCGCGCAGGGCTCGGATGCGTAAGCGCACCGCAGACCGGACAGGGCTTCCCGTCCACGAGCGCCTCCGCGAGCGTAAGCGCTGCGCTTCGCTCGTAGAGCGCGCGCAGGCAGGCGCCCTGCCGCTCTGCCGCCTGCGCCGCGCGGCGCCGCGCGGCTTCCTCGCGCTGCACGAGCGCCGCCGCCTGCCCCTGTGCCTCTGCCGCCGCGCCCATCGCCTGCTCGGCCGTCTTTTGTGCCGCATTGTACTGCGCGGCCGTCTGCACGAGGCTGCCAAGCGCCGCCTGTTCCTTGCGGCACGCCTCGCGCTCCCCCTCGCACCCTTCCTCTGCGGCCAATGCCTCCTGCGCCTTCTGCGCCGCCTGCTCGGCTCGCTCCGCCTGCGCCTGCGCACGCGTGCACAGGTCGGCGCGCCGCCTCGCTTCCGCTTCGAGCATCACGGCGCGGCTCTCGCGCTCCATCGGAACGACGGCGCGCTTCGCCTCCTCAAGGCGTGTGCGGCAAGCTTCCATGGTCACGGCATCCGCCTGTTTTTTCGTGAGCTCTGCCGCGCGCGCCGCAGCCTCCTCAAACCGCGCAGCAAGCGCCTTGCCCGCCTGCCATGCGGCTTCCTTCTCCTGCGCCTGCCCCTGCGCCACGCGCATGCGCGCCTGCGCTGCCTGCAGCATTTCCCTGCCGCCCGCAAGCTGTGCGCAAAGCGCCGCCACCGTCTCGCAATGCGCCTGCTCCAGAAGAATCTGCTCTCGCTTTTTTAGCTCCCTTGCCTCCGTCTCAAGCACACTCGCCCGCTTCTTCAGGCACTCCTCAATCGCACTGTAGCGCTCCGTCCGAAAGAGCTTTTGCAGGATGATGCTGCGCTCCTTCGAGTCTGCGACGAGGAATTTCTGAAAGTCGCCCTGCGGCAAGAGCACGACTTGGCAGAACTGGTCATGGTCGATGCCGATGAGATCGACGATGTGCTTCGTCACCGTCTGCGGCATCTTCGCGAGAAGTTCCTCCGCATCGCCGTCGAGACGGCAGAGCGTGCCCTTTGCAGGGATCGGCGTCTTGCGCCCCGGGACTTCCTGTTTGAGCGAGCGGTAGACGCGGTAGACGGCAGAGCCCAGCGCAAACGTGAGCTCCGCCCACGTCACCGCGTCCTCCGGCGCACAGTCCGCACGCAGGATGCTGCTCTTCTCGCGGCTTTTCCCGCTCGCCTCGCCGTAGAGCGCGTACGTCAGCGCGTCGAGGATCGTCGTCTTGCCCGCGCCCGTCGCACCGTGGATGAGAAAGAGCCCGTGCCCATCCAGCCCGCGCGCAAAGTCGAGCTCCTGCTCGGCCGCATACGAGCCGATGCCGAAAAATCGCAGCTTCAGCGGTCTCATTCGCTCGCCCTCCCTTCCGGCGCTTCCCGCGCGTCCTTCTCCGCACGCGCCTCACGATCCATCGCATCGACGCATTCGATGAAAAAGGCCCGCTGCTCTTCCGTCATCGCCTCGCCTGTCGCCTCGCGGTAAAAATCGGCGAACTTTTCCATGTCGCTCGCGCCCTCGTTCGCGGTGTGCGCCTCGGAGCGGATCGCCTGCGCCTTGAAATTTGGAAACTCGATGCCGAAGATGTTGTCGTAGTGCTCCGCAAGCTTTTCGCGCGCACTGAGCGGACGCACCGTGTCGAGCAGGCGGACGAGCACGTAGTCGTCCCTCGGCAGCGGGTCGCTCCCCGCACGAAGGTCGTCCAGCATCCCCTCGACGACGCGCACGGCATGGCGCGGCGCGAGCGCGTGAAATGCATGCGAGACCGCACCCGCCGCATCAATCGAAACAAGCTCGAACCCCTTTTCCTGCCGGACCTCGTCAAACGAATAGCAGAGCGGCGAGCCCGCGTAGCGGATGGTCTCTGCCCCCGCGCGCTGCGGTCCGTGCAGATGGCCGAGCGCCGCATACGAAAAATCCTTGAAATGCGCGGGCGATATTTGATCGCTGCCACCGACGGACAGCGCACGCACCGACTCCGTCCTGACGCCGCCCGCAAGAAACGCGTGCGCGACGGCGACGCTCGGCATGCCGCCGGGAAGCGCCGCGCGTGCTTTCTCCACGACGAGCGCCGCCGCCTCGTCGAACGAAAGCGTTTCGCGGATGCCAAAAACATCCCGCACCTCGATGGGATCAAGATACGGGATGAGCGAAAAGGCGACAGGTCCCTCCGCGCTCCCGATGACGACGGGCGAAAGGTCGTCCGTCAGGCGCGCGCGGACATGGACGCCTGCCATAGCGAGCACCTCCGCGCCGAAGCCAAGCCGCCGTCCGCTGTCATGGTTGCCCGAGATGAACAGCACCTCCGCGCCCGCCGCGCGGATCTTTCCGAGCACGGAGCCAAAGAGCGCCACGGCTTCCGCCGGCGGCACGCTGCGGTCGTAGACATCGCCCGCGATGACGACGGCATCGGCCGCGTACGTCCGCACCGCCTCGACGAGCGCATCGAGCACAAACGCCTGGTCCTCCGTCATGTAGCGCTGTCCGAACAGCTTGCCGAGATGCCAGTCCGCCGTGTGAATGAACCGCATGGTGCGCCCTCCTTCCGAATCGTTTCGCCTATTTGAAAAACAGCGCGTAGTATCCGTTGACGAAAATAATCAGCACGATGAGCGGCAAGATCCATGTCGCGTAGAAGCGAGCCCACTTCGGAAACGCCATGCCGCGCCCCGTATCCGCCTCGCGCGTGAACGCATCCCAGCCCCAGCCGTAGCGGCTCGTGCAGAAGAGCAGGTAGACGAGGCTGCCGAGCGGCAGGAGATTGTTGCTCACGAAAAAATCCTCCAGATCGAGGACGCCAGAGCCAGGACCAAACGGCGTGAAACCGCTCCAAGCATTGAAGCCCAAAATGCAGGGCATCGAGAGCAGCATGATCGTCGGGATTCCCCAGCGGATGATGATCTTGCGGTCACGGCGGATCAGCTCAAGGAAACAGCAGATGAGATTCTCAAAGACCGCGATGACCGTGGACATCGAGGCGAACATCATGAAGAGGAAAAAGAGACTGCCCCAAAGCCTGCCGAGCGGCATGTGGTTGAACACGTTCGGCAGTGCGACGAAGAGCAGGTTCGGTCCGCTCGCCGGGCTCACGCCGTAGCTGAAGCAGGCGGGGAAAATGATGAGGCCTGCCATGAGCGCGACGAACGTATCGAGCACGATGACCCAGATCGCCTCGCCCGTCAGACGCTTCGATTTGCCGATGTAGCTGCCGAAAATCGCGAGCGCGCCGATGCCGAGCGAGAGCGTGAAGAATGCCTGCCCCATCGCGGCGAAGACGACCTCCTGCACGCCGTGCTCCATGAGCCGCCCGAAATCCGGGAAGAGGTAATAGCGAAGCCCCTCGCCGCTCCCCGGCAGCAGGACCGAGTTGACGGCGAGCGCAATCATGAGCAGGAGGAGACAGATCATCATCCATTTCGTGACGCGCTCGACGCCGCGCTGCACGCCGAGGTAGCAGACGCCGCCGCAGAGGAGCACCGTCACCGCCATGCAGAAGGCCATCACGCCGGGCGAAGCGAGGAGGCCCGTGAAC
>PPYE01338499.1_pt1 | contig 11767 bp, 6 predicted proteins | sample 1559881 | NCBI WGS metagenome assembly PPYE01 (sample SAMN08240022, study PRJNA423297) | Human gut metagenome, whole genome shotgun sequencing project.
AGTTATGTTTAAAAAGAGAATCTAACTTTTGTTTAACTCTATAATAAATACGCTATGTAAATATATTAATATCATACAATATATTATACTACTAAACCTCTATAAAGTACTACGTTACAGGAATATCCATATAAAAAGAAACAAAGAGTCTTCATTAGAGGATAAAAAGATAAATCAACAATAAAGGATCTATAAACCAATATTTATAACTTAATAATTAAAGTATGAAAAGCAACCAAAAAGGTAATCACCTGTATGCCTATAAGGATACTATCCGACGGCTATTTCTTCTCACTTTGTTCTCCTTTTTAATAGTAGAATCTTATGCCCAGAATAAGACAATTTCGGGCACAGTTACAGATTTTACCGGAGAACCGGTTATTGGTGCCAGTGTGTTGGTTAATGGTACTACTAATGGTACAATTACTGATTTAAATGGCAAGTTTTCTCTTTCCAATGTACCAACCAAAGGTACAATCACTATCACTTATATAGGATATAAAAAACAAGAAGTATCCGTAGCAGGAAATACCAACTTTAAAATTACTCTTCAAGAAGATACCGAGACCTTAGACGAAGTAGTAGTTGTAGGCTATGGAGTACAGAAAAAAAGTGACGTAACCGGTGCTATGGCTCGCATAGGTGAAAAAGAACTGAAAGCAATGCCTGTAAGAAATGCACTAGAAGGGATGCAAGGTAAAACAGCCGGTGTAGATATTACATCCAGTCAGCGTCCCGGAGAGGTGGGCAACATTAATATTCGTGGACAACGCTCTATTAATGCGGAACAGGGTCCACTGTATGTGGTAGACGGTATGGTAATTCAAAATGGAGGCATTGAAAATATCAATCCTTCCGACATTGAAGCTATTGACATTTTAAAAGATGCTTCAGCCACAGCTATTTATGGCTCACGTGGTGCCAACGGTGTGATTCTTGTAACTACCAAAAAAGGAAAAGAAGGTAAAGTGACCCTAAACTATTCCGGTACTGTCACTTTTGAAACGCTACACGATGTTACAGAAATGATGTCTGCCGCCGAATGGTTGGATTATGCCCGCTTAGCCAAATACAATGCAGGTTCTTATGCTTCTGCCACTCCAACTTATGAAGCCGATAAAGCTGCATTTGGTAGCGTAACTGCTTCATGGAAAAACATCGAAAAAGCATGGGTAAATGGAGTCTACGATCCATCTTTAGTAGGATCATATGACTGGGCTTCGCACGGTAAACAGACGGGGATCACTCACGAACATACCTTAAGTGCATCCGGAGGGTCTGACAAATTCCAAGGCTATGCCTCATTCGGTTATTTGGATCAGAAAGGTACACAACCAGGGCAAGCATATGAACGTTATACGTTAAAAACCTCATTTGATGTGACTCCTGTCAATTGGTTCAAAATGGGATCTTCAATTAATGCATCTTATTCCACTCAAGACTATGGATATAGTTTCTCCAAGTCTGTAACCGGTTCGGGTGATTTCTATAGCGCATTAAGAAGTATGATTCCGTGGACAGTACCTTATGACGAAAACGGTGAATATGTCCGTTATCCGAGTGGGGATGTAAATATCATCAACCCTATTCGTGAATTAGACTACAACACCAACCAACGCCGCACTTTCCGTGCTTCTGCCAGTTTGTATTCGCAAATTGATTTCGGTAAAATCTGGAAACCACTGGAAGGCTTATCTTATCGTCTTCAGTTTGGTCCTGAATTCCAATTCTACACTTTAGGAGTCGCTAATGCAGCAGATGGTATTAATGGAGATGGTAACAATGGCGCACAATACAAGAACGAACAAAAACGTGCATGGACATTGGATAACCTGATCTATTATAACAAAGCCCTGGGTCAACATAATTTAGGCATGACATTGATGCAATCCGCTTCTGCCTACCATTACGAGATGGGAGATATGAGAGCTACTAATGTAGCCTCATCAGATGAGCTCTGGTATAATATAGGATCTGCCGGTACACTAAACTCTTTTGGCACAGGTCTGACCGAGACTCAAATGGCATCTTATATGATTCGTCTAAACTATGGTTATAAAGATAAGTACTTATTGACAGCATCTATGCGTTGGGACGGCGCCTCTCAATTAGCCGAAGGGCACAAATGGGCAAGTTTCCCTTCTGCTGCTATCGCATGGAGAATGGATCAGGAAGATTTCCTGAAAGACATCAGTTGGCTGAATCAGTTGAAACTTCGTATAGGTATGGGTGTTACAGGTAATGCGGCAATCAAAGCATATGCAACTAAAGGCGCTATCACAGGCTTATACTATAACTGTTATGCCAATGTAGGTAAAACATCCGGATATGGTATTGACCTACAAGTAAATGCAATACCTATACAAACAAAAGATTTTTCGTGGAGCACTACTTTAACATGGTCAATGGATAGAAACAGAATCGACGAATTGTCTAATGGTAGAACAGAAGATGTGAACAATAAATGGTTTGTCGGTGAGGAAATCGGTGTTTATTACGACTGGGTATATGATGGCATCTGGAAAACAGAAGAAGCCGAAGAAGCTGCCAAATACGGACGTAAACCGGGACAAATCAAAGTGAAAGATTTAAATAATGATGATACAATAGATGCCAATGACGATAAAAAAATTGTAGGTCACACACGTCCACGCTGGACAGGTGGATGGAGTAACACTTTCAGCTATAAGAATTTTGAGCTATCCTTCTTTATTTTATCACGTTGGGGATTTACTGTTCCACAGGGAGCTGTTACTCTTGACGGTCGCTATATGCAGCGTAAAATAGACTATTGGGTAGCCGGTACAAATGAGAATGCAAAATACTATTCACCCGGTTCCAACGGTGAAGGAGCCGATGCCTTTAACAGCGCAATGAACTATCAGGATGGCTCATACATCAAAGTTCGTAATATCTCATTGGGTTATAACTTTACCCCACAACAATTAAAGAACTTGGGTATCAATAATTTGAAGCTATATGTTCAAGCCATGAACCCATTCAATATCTATAAAGCATGTGACTTTTTGGATACAGACTTGGTAAATTATGACAATAATACCAAAACATTTGGTTCACCTACCACTTTGAAGAGTTTTGTAATAGGTGTCAACATCGGATTCTAATAAACAAATTAAAGTAAAGACATTATGAAATTAAATAGAATATTATTTGCTGCTTTAATAGCCAGCATAACAGGAAGCTCGATCACTTCGTGCAGTGAATCTTTCCTTGATGAGAATTTAACAACTCAATATAGTACCGACCGCTTTAAGACACAAGAAGGTCTTGATGAATTAGTGACTGGAGCCTATCAGAAACTGAAATTCAAATTCAACTATATATGGGGGATTCAGTGCTACAACATGGGAGTAGATGAATTTACTGATGCTAATAATGTTATTCCAGCATGGAATCACTATAGTCAAGATTTAAATTCATCTGAAAATGCCGCTAACCAACCTATCTGGGACAATTACTACGGACTGGTTGAACCCGCAAACATATTGATCCAAAACATACCTCAATATTATAACCAAAGTTCACCTACATACAACACACGCTTGGGAGAAGCACACTTTCTAAGAGCCTATGCTTATTTCGAATTAGTGAAGCAATTTGGTGGTGTGCCGTTGAAATTAGTTCCGTCTACAAGCGCGGAAACATATTTTACACGGAATTCTGCTGAAGAAATATACACACAGGTTATATCTGATTTTGGAGAAGCCTACAGACTACTTCCGGATAAAGGTGAATCAATCGGACGAATTAACAAATATGCTGCTGCCCATTTCCTTGCAAAAGCACATTTATTCCGTGCCTCCGAATTGTACAGCGATTGGAATAGTAATTATATAGCATCCGACCTCGATGCTGTTATTCAATATGGTTCGGAAGTTGTAGACGCACATCCGTTGTGTAATGATTATGTAGAACTTTGGGACTATGAACAGCCGAACGGAGCCAATGAAAAAGTAAGTGAAGTGATTCTAGCAGCTCAATTCTCTAATGATGAATCAACATGGGGACGTTATGGAAACCAGATGCATCTTTATTATCCGGCCGTATACCAAGGTAATGATATAGGTGGATGTAAACGTGACATCTCCGGAGGACGTGAATTCTCATACGTAAGTGCTACAGAGTATACCATGCAGGTATTTGACCGTGTCAATGACTCTCGTTTCTGGAAATCATTCATCACCTGTTATGGAGCCAACGAAACCAAAAGTGCTCCCACCTGGACAGCAGAAGATATGCCATACGCTCCGGCAGGTGTAAAAGAAGGTGACAAACGTTTCAGTGGAGGTGAACTCGGTATGAAATACATCGTGAATGACCCGGGAGACAATCGCTATGAGAAATATCCCAACGCTCCGGCATATACTGTTTTGAAAGATGGAAAAATGTGTAACACGTATACATATGTACGCTATTTCAAAGGACAGGAACACAGCTGGAATATAAATGAGAAAACAGGTAATTATTACGATATCATACCTCACAAGCGTTCAGTAGCTTTATCTAAATTCCGTGATGGTTATCGTGTTTCCATCGCATCTCAATTCGGTACTCGCGATGCTATCATCGCCCGTTCGGCAGATGATGTACTAATGGTTGCCGAAGCATATATTCGTAAAGGTGAAGCCAATTATGACAAAGCTGTCGAATGGATGAACAAACTACGTGAACGTGCCGGTTATAAAACTGGTGAAGACCGTAGTAAGAACGTAGATGGTGGACAAGCTTATAAGAATAATCCTTATTGTTCCGGGAAAGGAGGCGGTCACTCCTCCGAAGGTGCTATTTACTGGGAAGAAAACACCTATTATGAGTCAAACAATATCGAACAGGAGACTACTGCTTCTACCAAAACTACGATGAAATTAAATAGTGTGGCAGACGTTTATAACTCTACAGTCGACACTCCTATCTACAACGAACTGGGATGTACATCCAATGCTGACAAAATGATGTGCTTCCTATTAAATGAACGTACCCGTGAGCTTTGTGGCGAATTGCAACGCTGGGAAGATCTGGCACGTACCAAGACGTTAGACGCCCGCTGGCATAAATTCAACGACGGTGCCAGCAGAGGTCTTGGCGAATTCAAATCGGAGAAACATTACTATCGTCCGATCCCCCAAGCCTTCTTGGACGGTATCACCAATTCAAATGGTTCTGCACTAAGCAATGAAGAAAAGAAAGCAATGCAGAATCCGGGATATTAAGATAAACAACTAAACTTATTGCCACTTGGCACTCTTTGAAATAGTATTCCTAATCAAAGAGTAGCAAGTGGCAATATTATTTCTTATATTTCCGTTGTTTTTCACTTCGTCTTCCTCATAAACATCTTAATCTGTTCACTAATCTGCTCCATCCCCTTTATCGAAGGATGACCGCTCTTTTTGTCAATATCATGCAGTTCAATACAATCAATGTTATAGTGATTGCAGATAGCTCTGACTGATTCATTAAACTCTTCCTTTAAACCAGAGTTCAGCAGAAAGTAGATTTCAACATTAGGATAACGATCAATCATGTGGTCAAGCAGATATGCCATAGCCGGACGGAATGTATATAAATCTTCCTTGGTCCACCCTTCATACTTGTAATCCCCAAGCGGTGAGCCGGCCCAACAATCATTCGTTGCACCGAAAATAAAGATGATATCCGGACATCCCAGCTTATCCATACGGGTAATAAAAGAACGATCCGAATAATCAGCCTGATTATAACCGGTATTACAAATCGTTGCACCGGAAAAAGAGTTGTTGACACAAAGGCGGTAGTTATTCTCTTTGATGAATTTATGCCACCAGGTCTGCTTTACGGAAGTTACATCCGTTTGCTGTCGCGGAGAAACATAATACCAAATGCTATTGGTATCGGGTTGCAGGTATCCTTCAAATGTTGAATACGAATCGCCTAAAATAGATATAGATTTCAGGCTTTGAGCAAAGCTGATACTGCTATATAGAGTGATTAGCAGTAATAAATAAAAGGATTTCTTCATCTTAGCATAAAGTTTTCAATTTTGCTGCTAAGATACTACATTATACTAAAATTATAGCATGAAATTTTCTACTACTTTCAGGAAAGGGTCATTTCCCTTTCCTATCATAAGTCACATTCTTTTCCACTACATTCTCTACATTATTCACTTTCTTCACGAACTCCTTTACCTCTCCTACTTTTACATCCCTAATCATTACATTCTTAGCCGGAAGTTTGGAGTTACCTTTCAGTTCGTAAATAGCATCTGCCGATTCACAAGTCACCTTATCCATATAAATACCATCAATACGAGTAATTCGTTCTTCATAAGTAGGTACCAGATCTTTCCATTGGTATAACACTTCGGTATCTATTTCGAGTACACGTTGAGCCGTTCCTGCCTTTACATTCTTCATATAAACATTCTCTATAAATCCACCTCTGCGATGATTGGTTTTCACAAAGAAAAGGCGCATCACAGAATTCGGAGCAGTACAGTCATGCATATAAATATTCCGTATTCCTCCCGATATTTCGCTTCCGATACCAAGTAAAGTATGTCCTTTTAGAATCTGACAATTACGGATAACGATGTTTTCACAAGGAGTATTCAACCGCCAAGCATCCTGATTACGTCCGGCTTTAATCACTACTGCATCATCCCCCTGATCGAAAGAGCAATCTTCCACTAAAAAGTTACGGCTCATTTCAAAATCAATACCGTCATTATTATGTCCGTGTGCTTTTACATCGAGATTACGCACTAATCCCCCGTCACACATATAGAGATGAATGGTCCAAAACGGACTTTCACGAATCTTAAACCCATCCAATAAAACATTCTTGCAACGATTGAAATGAATCAAATGCGGACGAAGATGGTTCTCCCCTATTGCCATCTGACGTTCGATCACAGGGATATTAGTCGAAGCTTTTGTATACAACTCCTTCAATGCTTCCAAATGAGGCTGAGGACGTTTGAACCATACTTTCCAGGTATCCATCTTCGGCTGAAGAGTCCCTTTACCTGTAATCGCCACGTTCTCACATTCAAAAGCATAGAGTAATGGCGAATAATTATAACATTCCAAGCCTTCCCATGAAGTCATCACTGCCGGAAGATAATCAGAAGGATTATCCGTAAAATTCAAAACCGCATTCTCCTCCAAATAAAGATTCACATTACTTTTAAAATGAATGGGACCGGTCAGCCATGTACCTGCCGGAACAACAACACGTCCGCCACCGGATTGGTTACACGCTTCAATAGCACTAGTAATTGCTTTTGTATTATCTACTCTTCCTCCATTGACGGCACCGAAGTCTGTAATTATAAAGTCCTTATCAGGATAGATAAACACTTTAATAGGTTGCATCGGAAAAGGAGCGGTTACTTTAAGCACTTCATAGTTGCCATTTTTCGAAGTAAAAGAAGCGGCCAACAAATAAAAACAAGTACAAGTTATTAAACTTAGAAAATATCTTTTAATCATATCATTACTCTATTATCCAACATACCAAGATAAAACATTCTTAGCTATTTCACACTCTGAAAATCGGGAATTCGTTTCACATTAGCGCCTTTCATTACTCCCTTCTTTATTGCTTCATTTGTGGCAGTAATTTCTTGTTTTACTTTCTTATAATAATCTTTTGTTAACCCATTGGCTATGGCATCTGACTCTGTTGCCGCCCAGAAATATTGATAATCTGTCAATATCAGATCCGGTGCCACTTTTGCAAAAAAGACAGAATCTCCTTCAAATTTTTCACGTAAATCTCCTAAATAAATAGTATCCGCCGGATTTATTTTCTTATCATTTTGAGATTTATTACTCGAATTACCAACACAAGAAGCAATTAATATTCCTCCAATCAAAAAACAATAGTTCAACAGTCTCATAATAAATAATTTAATTGTAACATAATTCTTTTCAACACTTATTTCACTGAAAACACAAATACACCCGCTGTAGGAATCTCTGTAGTCCCGATCAATGCTTTGGCTCCCTTCGATAAGTTGAAGGTATAAGGCTGATCTGAATAGTTTAATACAATTCCCAACCCATTCCGGTATTCCATTGTCACGCCATAAGGCAAATCCATTACCGGGATATTCAGCTGTACATATAGCTTTTTCAATATATCTTTTTCCAATGCTCCATTGTGGCTGTCCACTCCTACATAGGTAATCGTACCTTTCCCCAGTTTGCGGAAAGTCACAGCCGGACTTCCTTCATAGAATTCGTTTTTATAAGTAGCCCATACTTGAGCATCTGCCGGAGGATTCAGAATCTCTCCCCATGTATTCCAAATATACTCTTTTCCGTCTATAACAACAGTACCGGGATTTTCGGGAAGCAGCAAATCATAAAAGTTCATTTCATTTCCGGTCAGCGGAGTAATCATAGAACCAAAGGGAGCTTCCGGAAGACGACCATAACGGTCTTTCTGTGCCGTACGACAAGTCAGAATGAGGTTTCCGCCGTTCTTTACATAAGTGATCCATTTGTCTACCAGTTCTTTATCAGCTAATTGATAAGTCGGTGCAATAACAACCGGATAATCGGACAAGTTCTTTGCTTCGGAAATAAAATCGACAGGTGCTCCGAATGATTTTAAGGTACGGTAATACTTTTCAATATGTGCAAAAGTATCCCATGTCCGGTTCTGTTTCTGTCGCTCAATGCTCCAGGAGTTTTCATGATTGAAAAGAATAGCTGTACGACGGGCAAGGTAATCGGCAGGTTTGGTTTCACGGGAAGAGCTATGTTTACGAAGTTCACGAATCTCCTTTATAAATGTCTCATATTCTCTTCCGCCGGGAGTAACAGTCACTCCGTCCGTGCCGACAATTCCGTAATGATATTGTTCCGTGCCGTAAAGAGGCTGGCGATAACGATAGGTGCAGATAAAATCACTTCCACCGGCAAACACACTCCACATCCACAGACGAACTGCGCCCGGAAGAGGTTGGGGATTGATACTGCCCCAGTTCACCTGTCCCGGCTGTAATTCCATCACCCCATAAGTTCCCTGTATCGGACGGAAAAAGTCATTTGCCCAAGCTATCCGCAACGGATTACCTACCCGGTAGCCCCGACGACCAATCCCCTCATTATCACCATATACCATATAACGGGTATAACTTTGAAAATCAAGCGAGGGGCTACCACCGATGTGACCTTCATCATAATTCGGTATATAATTCGTAGTCACCCATTGGTTCTTTGCATATTTCTTTATCAACAGACATTGTTCGTTCAGGAAATCATTGGTTTGTGATGCAGCAAAACGGCGGTAATCCAAAATTTGATGATGATTCATAAACATCTGTACGCGCTTGGGAAGCGTTATTTCATCAAAAGACGAATAAGCCTCACTCCAGAAAGCAGTGCCCCATGCATTATTTAAAAGTTGAATGTCATTATTGTATTTGGCACGGAGAAAATCACGGAAAGCAAGCTCCGCTTTCAGATTATAATCAAACTGTACAGCAGGTTCGTTGTCGAGTTGCCATCCGATAATACGGGAGTCATTGCCATAATGTTGCGCCAGTTTTTCAATCATCTTGTATGATAATTCCCTGTAAAGAGGCGAAGCAAATGAAGCATGCTGGCGAGCACCGTGGTCAAGTATCGTTCCATCCTCATTCTTCAATAGAATTTCGGGGTATTTCCGGCTCATCCATACAGGAGGAGTGGCAGTAGAAGTACACATGATAACTTTCAAATCATACTTGGCTGCCAAAGCTACAGCCCTGTCCAGCCATGCAAAATCATAGCGTCCCTCTTCCGGTTCCAGTTGCGCCCAGGCAAACTCGGCAAAATGGGTAAATTCAAATCCCAATTCATGCATTTTCTTGAAGTCACGTTCCCACTGGCTCTCATCCCAGTGTTCGGGATAATAATAGACACCCGTCAAAGTCAGGTCTTTATCATCAAACCAGGGAGAAGTTTCAATTACAGTCTTTTGAGCTTGCTTCTGTTGAGTTCCGGTTGCCAGTCTCTCTGCTGCCTGTATTCCGGTAGAAACGGTTAATAGACCGGCACAGAAAGTAGCCAGAATTTTACTTTTTACCATATACTTCATAAATTCGATTGATTATTAGCGTTATAAAACGTTATTCATATATTTTCCATTCCCACAAACCGGCATCTCCCCTACGAATATGAAGACGGAGATAACGTGTCTCTCCTATCTCCTTAGCAATATGTGGAGAGCATACTTGTACTTTCCCTTGTTCGGCACACATCTGCCAATGTTTTCCGTCGATAGACTTCTCCAGTCGCCAGGTATGTCCTTCAGTGGGACGGGTAAAATAGAGCTGGCACTCCCCGACCTTACGGATTTCCTTTAAATCGACTGTAATAAACGGACTGCTATCCGTATCAGCCGCCATCCAACGGGTTCCATTCGATTCGTCAGCTACATGGGTAGCCTGATAAGTATGCGTGCGGGTATAGCTCTTCACCGAACCTTTTTCCGGCAACGGTTGATTGGGTTGCGTTTCGATATTGACCACGGAAGTACGGGGAGATTTCTCACTGGAAGCATAAAAATGCGACTGTAATGCCAGATTCGGCCGGGTCTCTTGGGAAGCAGCCAGATAACCTACACCACGCATATCGGGGATTAATGTCTTTATCGTTCCATCGTCATTAAATTCCATCCGGTTAGCATACACTTGACGGGTAGTTCCGCCATCTCCGTATTCCAGATAGAGAAAAATATATTCATCCGTTCCCTCGTCATAAAACATGTTGCCATGTCCCGGTCCCCACACTTGATTTTCAGGAGAAGAGAATAAAAAAATGTCGTTCCCCTCCGGCTTTACAAAACCCGTCAAAGGAGACTCGCGACTCATCATATAAGCATTGACATAATTCTGATGACCACTCAACGTATAAATATAGTAATAGATACCTTTACGCTTAAACATCACCGGACCTTCGGAATATCCCTGGCGGGCTGTTGCCAGAGTTACCGGCTCACCATCCAGATGAAGCCTGTCCGCAGAAAGCCGTCCCGCATTCCGGCGACGCCAGAAGATATATCCTGAACCATCGTCATTAATAAAAGGTTCTCCGTCAATATCATCAACGACAGCCGGGCTATCTGTTCCTTCTTCTCCGGGAGGCAAAAGCCCCTGTCCCGCAGTAAAATGGAAAGGACCATCCGGGCGATCAGCTACAAGTACATAAGTTCCCATCTTGTCATCCGGTTTCACAAACGTAACGTATAAATAAAACTTGCCGTCCTGCTCAATCACTTTTCCAGGCGCCCAATACCGGAAATAGCCCTTTTTCTTTTCACCTTTATCATTCGTGTAGTCATATCCTTTCGACCAGTCGAATCCACTGATATGGGAACCTTCGAAACTCCAGTTCACAAAATCTTTCGATTTCCATACGACAGGAGTTCCGGCACGTCCAAGTCCGTAATCCAGATCGGTAGTGCCATAAAGATAATAGGTATCACCAAATTTGGAGACAGACGGATCCGCCAGATTATCGGGAATAAGCGGATTATAGTTCCGGTCGGCAATCAGTGACTCCACAATGGAGACATCCACCGCAAACGCCGTTCCATGACGAATCCCCCTCGGAAAAAAGACCTGATCGGACACATCTTCCCATGTTTCACCATAGTCCAAAGAACGAACAGCTCCATAACGATGGTCACGGTATTTATCAAAATAGACATAAAGCGTATCACCTACAAAAAGAGGAGCCGGACCTTCCGCCCAATATTTTCCTGTAATAGG
>PPYE01001058.1_pt1 | contig 11765 bp, 8 predicted proteins | sample 1559881 | NCBI WGS metagenome assembly PPYE01 (sample SAMN08240022, study PRJNA423297) | Human gut metagenome, whole genome shotgun sequencing project.
GCTCCTACAGTGGTCGGCATGTCATGCACCACATTGCTTATCGGAAAATCAGCCAGCTGCAGCGGCGCGACGATCATCGCCCGCAACGATGATTCCGGCTCCGGCCGCTACGATCCCAAGCGGCTCGTGGCCGTGGCGCCGACGGACCAGCCGCGCCACTACCGCAGCACGCTCAGCCATGTCGAGATCGACCTGCCGGATGACCCGTGCCGCTACACCATCGCGCCGAACGTGCTGCCGAACCGAGGCGTGCTCGCCGAGGCCGGCGCAAGCGAGCGCAACGTGGCGATGAGCGCCACCGAAACCATCGCGGTGAACGAGCGCGTGCTCGCCGCCGACCCGCTGGTCGAGCTCAGGCCAGCCGAAGGCGTGCCGGGAGAGGCCGGCTATCGGCCGGAGACCCCCGGCGGCATCGGTGAGGAGGACATCATCACGCTGGTGCTGCCGTATGTCTCTTCGGCCCGCGAGGGCGTGGAACGGCTCGGCGAGCTGCTGGAACGGTACGGCACCTATGAGTCGAACGGCGTGATCATTTCCGACGTGGACGAGATCTGGTATGTCGAGACAATCGGTGGGCACCACTGGATTGCGCGCCGTGTGCCCGACGACTGCTATGCGACGATCCCCAACCAGCTGGGCATCGACGACTTCGACTTCTCCGACGCGTTCGGCGAGCGGCGGTTCTTCATGTGCAGCGCGGACCTGCGCGAATTCATCGATCGGCACCATCTGGGCCGTGCCATGCGGCCCGCGCAGGGCGCCGGTTTCGGCGTCGCCGCCGTGCTGCCGGACCACATCAACCCGCGTGCGGTGTTCGGCACCAGCACCGTCAAGGACCATATCTACAACACGCCGCGCGCCTGGTACATGCAACGTCACCTGAACCCGAGCGAGGATTGGGATTCGCCCGCGGCCCGCTACACGCCGACCTCCGACGACATCCCGTGGTGCCGGGCGCCGGAGAACAAGGTGACGGTCGAGGACATCGACTTTCTGATGTCGTCGCATTTCGAAGGCACGCCTTTTGACCCGTACGGAACGCTCGGTACACCGGAAAGCCGGCATCGCTACCGTCCGATCGGCATCAACCGCACTGGTCACATGGTCGCGATCGAACTGCGGCACGACGTGCCGGCCGCAGCGGCGGCGGTGATGTGGATCGCCTTCGGTTCCGGCCCGTTCACGGCGGTCGCACCTTTTTATGCGAACGTGGACGACACTCCGGCGTATCTGCGCGACACCACGCCCGAGGTCTCCACCGACAACCTGTACTGGACGAACCGTCTGATCGCCGTAATTGCCGACGCGCACTGGTACGAGACGCGCAACGCGATCGAATACTATGGCGAGCAGGTGCGGGCGTTCGGGCGCCGGCTTGTCGAAGAAACGGATGCGGCGCTCGCCGATGCCGAAGCCGGGGACATCCGCGCGGCGCTCATGGCTGCGAACGAGACGATGGCCGGGCGTCTGCAGGATCTGACCCATAAGCTGCTCGATAACGTGCTGTATACGTCGAGCAACCTGATGCGCAACTCGTTCGCCATGTCCGATAGGTGGGTCTGAGGGCTTGCTCCCTTGTCGCAGCGAACGGTTCTCAATAAGAAAGGTGCGAGTCCGTGTGACGGGGGAATGAACACGAAAACAGCAGAAAGCCCGGAATTCCGGGCTTTCTGCGCAATGTTCGCTTGTTCGAAAATGTGCGGAATCCTCGCACCTTTCTTAATGAGAACCGTTCGCTGCTACCTCATACGTCTGCGCGTGGAAATCACACGTCACGGCGGTGCCGTCGGCGAAGACCGAGCGCTGCACCAGCGGGTCGCCGCCGACAAGGTCATGCCGCACGAGCTCCTGCATGCCGACGCGCAGGTGCAGCCCGGCCACGACAGCACACCGCTCGATGTCGTTCTCGGTACGGGCGCGCAGTGCGGCATTCATATCACCGTCCATGCCGGCATATGCGGCGTCACGGATCAGGTACGGCGCACCGCCGTTGAGCAGCGCGTACAGCATGTAGTCGTCGCCACCGGCCACCCGATCCATCATCCACGGCTGGATCACGCAGTCATGGTAGACGAGGTTGTACAACGGCACCGGGATGCCGTGCCGAGGCGCGTCGGGGGAGCGCATCTGGAAGTCGTACGGCGCGTAATGGCAGAACACCAGGCTCGGCACCGCCCAGTCGGACACCTCCTCGGACGAGGTGAGAATGCCGTGCGCCAGCAGGTATTCGAAGCATTCGGCGCGGCGCTCGTAGCATTCGCGGCGGGTCATGCGGTGCTCGGGATGCGAGCATTCGTCGCCTTCATTGCAGGTGAACACGTCCAGATACGCGCAGTCCAGCGCGATGCCGTGCGTGGCGATCTCACTGAAGTTGCGGCGCACGTAATCCGGCGCAAGCTCGGCGCACAGGTACGTTTGGCGCCCGCCGGCCCACATCGCGTGCTCGGGCATCGTGCCGTCCGCCAGTCGGATCGCATTGCGCGGGTCGAACGTGCGCGCGGCGAAGTAATAGTCGCGGTATTGGTCATGCGTGCCGAACAGGTCTCCCTGCTCATGACAGGCGTCGACCAGCGATTTCATGCCCTTCCAGCCGCCGGCCTCGCGGCATGCGGGCAGATAGTCGGGATGGCCGTTGTCGTAGCCGGGCTGCGCCCAGCCGTCCAGATGCAGGTACAGCCGCCCGGCACCCATTTCGTGCAGCGTGCGCATCTGCCGTTCGCGCTGCGCGAACGTGACGAGCGAATCATTCTTGCCGGGCTGCGCGGGATCATAGAACGACGAGTCCGGCTGAACCTTCGTCTTGATGCCGACATGCACCCATGAACGGCCGAGCAGGTCACGCACCGACGGGTTGCGCGCCGCCTTCTCCGCCAGCGTGCGCAGCCGGCCGCGTTCGTTGACGTAAGCGCGGTACGTCTTGCAGACGGCGGTATGGTCGGCGTGGTCGAGGAGACGATATCGCACGACACGGCGGTAATCCATGCGGCCGAGACTTGGCTCGAACCACATTCCGACGTGCGTGTACGGTCCGCCGGCCGGATGGTCGATGTCATATCCTGCGTTCCACGGCGTCTCGCAGATGGCGATGTACGCATGCCCGTCGCTGCGCAACTGCGCGAACCAGGGCATGTACCCGCCCGCAGTCTCGAACCGCCCGCCGAAGGAGACCGCATCAGTGCCGACCTCGGTAGGCCAGTTATTCGGTATCATCACGCCCTGCTCGTGGGTGATGAGCGTCACGTCATGCGCGTCCGCATGGTCGAAGGACAGCGGCGCAGGCCAAAGCACCCTGTCGATGCGCGGCTCGGCCCCACACTCGCGCAGTGGCACCCATTCGCATAGCACGTCGCCGCTCGACCGCTCGATCCAGATATACGTCTCAAAAGCGTAATCCGCACCCGCGAACCCGGCGAACACGCTGCGCACGCCGACTCCGGTGCCGGTCTCGATCCGCTCATGCGTGACGGTAGCGGCGCCGGCGAACGAGAATGAACGATCCTCGCGCGTCAGCTGCGGCTCTATGCCGTCGCAGCCGCTCCAGGTCGCACCGTCGCGGCTGAATGAGAACCGCAGCGTCGTCTCATCGAAGCGCAGCATGGTTCCGGACATGGTGAATTGCATCATGGACGTTCTCCTGATCGGTGATAGAGGGGCGAATATCAGCTGGCAGCCCCGCCGCGCGGCACGTCAGTTGAAGCCGACGACCTTCTCTGCGACGACATAGCCGCGTCGGATCACCCAGCGCCCGACAGACCCACGCAGGTTCAGCGCGCGCGACACCAGCTTGCGCCGCACGTCACGCCCGATGGCCGGCGACGCCTTGTCGATGTCCGCCCACAGTTCGTCCTTGAGACGGTAGTTTGCCTTGTCTTTCGACAGGATCAGGAACACCGACGTGACCGAGCTTTCGATCGCGAGGAAATGAATCATATAACGGTATAGGCCGTCCGGCACGGTTCCCGGTTCGGGAGTGGCCTCCACCATGCGCTGGTTGACGAGCCGCAGCTGCGCGACGCGGCGGATCATCACGTCGGTCTGTACGCTCTGCCCCTCGCGCCCGATGAAGTAGTGGTAGAACGGGATGTCCATGTACAGCATCGACTTGACCCACGGGAACGGCTGGTATGCGTAGATGAAATCGACGTAGAACGTGTGCTCGGGCAGCTGCATGCCGGAGTCGCGCACCACCTGGGTGCGGTAGATCAGCGCGTGCATCAGTATGTATTCGGCGACGCCGAAGCAGCCGAGATCGTCCCAGCCGAGCACGGTGTTGGCCGCCATCGCATGACGGAAGTTCACTGTGTGCTTGACGCGCTTGCCCACCTTGTCGTACACGTAATTGGTGACGATCATGTCGACCGGATCCGTGGCGACGCGCTGCACCCGCAGCGTGCCCATGAGCGTGTCGATGGAGGGCATGTCCACCCAGTCGTCGGCGTCCACGACCTTGACATACATGCCGGTCGCGTTGGCGATGCCGGTGTTGACCGCGCCGCCGTGGCCCTTGTTGACCTGGTGGATTGCCCGCACGTTGCCGGGCCAGCGCCGCTCGTACATGTCGGCAAGTTCCGGGGTGCCGTCCGAGGATCCGTCATCGACGATCAACACTTCGATGTCGCTGTTGTCCGTCGCGGAGAGCAGCGACTCCACGCAGCGCTCCAGATACGTTTCCATGTTGTAGGCGGGCACCACGAAGGTGAGTGTTTTCGACGATTGTTCCATAGTTCCTCGTTATACAGGTGTCGCGGGGATGACGTGCGACACGTCGCCTCGGATGTTGCAGCGAGTCTAACCTCTACAAGCAAAGCTATCACTAAGCGGCGTTCAGGCAAGTCCCGTCGTCCGTTCCGCCGTTTTTGGGGCTTCCGGCTTGTGTGCGGTTCTGATGATCAGTCGGCGCTCGCGGGCAGGTATGCCGGTTCGTCCGGTTCGGCGGTCTCGACAGGAGCGTCCGGCTCGTCCGGGGCCGTTGTCTCGCTCCGCTCTTTGTCTCGACGTTCTTTGTCTTCCTTGGCTGCGAGCTGCTTCGCCTTCTGGCTCTCGAACCGCAGGATCGGCTTGGAATCCAGCCGGCTCAGGCCGTGCCATGCGAGGTCGACGACGTATGCGGCGAGCTGCTCCTTGTTGACCTTCGGCCGGTCCGCCCAATATTGACCGGTGAATACGGTCATGCCGACCAGCATCTGCGCATAGTATGGCACGCCCTTGGCGGAGAGCTTCCGGCGTTTGAACGCGGCGGTGAGCAGATCCTCCACGCGCAGGCTGATGTCGCCCAGCAGCGAGTTGAACGATCCGGCCGGGTCGGTGGTCGGCGAGTCGCGCACGAGCACCTGGAAGCCTTCGGAGTTCTCCTCGATATAGGTGAGCAGGGCGAGTGCCGCGCGCTCCACGATCTGGCGGGGGTGCGCCTTGGTGTCGGACAGCGCCTCGATGAGCGCATTGGTCAGCTCGCGCATCTCACGGTCGACGATTACCGCGTACAGTCCCTCCTTGCCGCCGAAATGCTCGTAGACGATCGGCTTGCTGACCTTCGCGTTCGCGGCGATCTCCTCGACACTCACCGCCTCGAACCCCTTGGATGCGAACAACGCTCGCCCCACGCGGATGAGCTGTTCGCGGCGTTGCAGCGCCGTCATTCTTGCAGTATTGGCCATGAGCTCCAGTGTAGTGGTCGCGGTGCCTAGCGCCTATACCCCCCGAAATGTTGTCGGGGTCTACGTTTTCGCGGTAGGTCGTGCGGCTGAGGAGAGTCGATCATGAAGACGTATGTGGCCCCGTCGATGATGGTGAGCGAGTTCGACAACCATGACATCGTGTCGTGCGTGTCCTGTTTGATACGTGTTTTCGGTGGCGGTCGCGAGTATTACCACGATGAGGGTGGGGCACCATTGCCCGACTTGTTCTATGTTGAATATCATGGGACCGCTGGCAATCCGGTGCCGTCCGGTATGCCGCTTTATGCATTGGTGGCAGATTTGCCTATACCAGCGTCTTCCCCGGTTCGATATGTAGGGACGACTCAGGGGCAGCGTCTGTGCCAGCAGCCCAATTAGTCGTCGACTTGGCTGCAACAACGCGACGTATGTGGTATTCCGGCAGCTGTCCGTTGCGGTTTTTAGGCTGGAGCCATGGATACGAATCTGATTATCGGCATTGTCGCCGCAGTGGTGATTGTCGTCCTGCTCATTGTGTGGGGCGTAGTACGCGGCAAGTCGCGTAAGAACGAAGTCGTCGGCCGGCCGGCGGAAACCGCAACATCGCCGCGCCAGGCGGGTCGTGCGGGTGAAGAACCCGAGACGGTCGCCGCAACAGTTGACAGGCAGCTTTCTGCTCCCGAAACCGAGGGCGAAACCGCCTCCCCTCGAAGTGAGGGAGAGCGTAAGCCGGTCGAACCGACGCAGGCCGCCCCGGCCAAGCCGGCGGCTCCCGCATATGATGTACCGGAAAAATCCGGCTCGCGCATTCAGCGGCTCAAGGCGAAACTTTCCAAGTCCTCGAATCCGTTCGGCAAGGCGTTGTTCAACATCCTCACCAAAGACAACCTCTCCGAATCCGATTGGGAGGACGTCGAGGACACGCTGCTGCTGGCCGACGTCGGTGCCGAAGCAAGCGAGCAGCTAGTCGGCGAATTGCGCCGCGATGCGCGCATCACCGGCAAGGCAAGCCCCGACGAGGTGCGCGCCACGCTGCGCGACAACCTGCTCGACCTGGTAGGCCGCGACACCGACCGCCGTCTGAACGTCGACAAGCCGGACGCGCACAAGCCCGGCGTCATCATCATGGTCGGCGTCAACGGCACCGGCAAGACCACCACGGCCGGCAAACTGGCCCGTCTGTTCGTCTCCGAAGACAAGAAGGTCGTCATGGGCGCGGCCGATACGTTCCGTGCCGCCGCAGCCGACCAGCTTGAAACCTGGGGCGCCCGCGTCAACGTGCCCGTCGTGCGCAGTGACAAGGACGGCGCCGACCCGGCATCGGTCGCGTTCGAGGCGGCGGCCCGCGCCAAGGAGGACGACGCCGACGTGCTCATCATCGACACCGCCGGCCGCCTGCAGAATAAATCGAACCTGATGGACGAGCTCGGCAAGATTCGCCGTGTCACCGAAAAGAACCTGCCCGTCGACGAAGTGCTGCTCGTGCTCGACGCCACCACCGGCCAGAACGGCATGGCGCAGGCGAAGGTGTTCGCCGAGGCGATCGGCCTCACCGGCGTCGTGCTCTCCAAGCTCGATGGCTCTGCCAAGGGCGGCATTGTCATCTCCGTGCAGAAGGAGCTCGGCGTGCCGGTCAAGCTCGTCGGCCTCGGCGAAGGACCGGACGATCTCGCGCCCTTCGACCCGGAAGGATTCGTCGACGGCATTCTCGCGTGAGGTTGTTCGCAAACCGTCGGACATGAACCCTGCAAGCCGGCAGTCCACAACGTGGACAGCCGGCTTTTGCATTCCGGAACCGTTGCCTGCGCCGGAATCCGGCCGAAAGCCAAGACCCGCGTCATCCGCTTTACATGAGCGTAACGTGCCGTAACGTGTTGAAAACTCAGCGAGCGTTGCATATCGTTGTGTTGATTCCCCCTATCAGGGGATGTCAGATGAAGTGGTAACGACCCGCTTCCCGCGCGGTCAAGATGCGCGGCGGCGGGAACGAACAAGAGAGGAAGGTAACGATGGACTCCGGTAATACCGCATGGATGCTCACATCCGCAGCCTTGGTTTTCCTCATGACGCCTGGCGTGGCGTTCTTCTATGGCGGTATGGTGCGCGCCAAAGCCGTGCTGAACATGCTGATGCTGTCGGCGGCGGCCCTGTCGGTCACCGCGGTCGTATGGACGCTGTGGGGCTGGTCGATCGCATACGCCGGCAGCAGCATCGGCGGCATTTTCGGTGACCCTGCGACCGGGTTCCTGCTGAAGGACACGATGGTGTTCGACGCCGGCACCCGTCAGTACACGGCCGCCGGTCTTGCCGCGAACGGCAACAAGTACCCGAGCAGCGTGGACGTGTCGTTCCAGGTCACGTTCGCGATGATCACCGTGGCGCTGATCTGCGGTGCGATCGCCGAGCGCGTGAAGTACAGCACGTGGATGCTGTTCGTGGCGCTGTGGGTCACGTTCGACTACGCGCCGATGGCGCACATGGTGTGGAACAACGGCCTTCTGAGCGCAAAGGGCCCGATCTCCACCGCGATCGGCGCCGCGGCGCATGATTTCGCAGGAGGCACGGTCGTTCACATCAACGCCGCAATGGCGGCCCTTATCATCGTGCTGATCATCGGCAAGCGCAAGGGTTTCGGCACGCAGCCGATTCGCCCGCACAACGTGCCGTTCGTCATGCTGGGCGCGTTCCTGCTGTGGTTCGGCTGGTTCGGCTTCAACGCCGGCTCGGCGTTCGCGGCCAATGGCACCGCTGGCTATGCGTGGATGAGCACGACCGCGGCGACCGCGGCTGCCATGCTCGCCTGGGGCTTCACTGAGAAGATCCGCACCGGTCATTACACGGCTATCGGCGCGGCCTCGGGTATCGTCGCCGGTCTGGTTGCCATCACCCCCGCGGCCGATGTGGTGTCACCGTTGTGGGCCATGGTCATCGGCGCGATCGCCGGCGTTCTGTGCTGCTTCGCATGCGGCCTGAAGTTCAAGCTCGGCTATGACGATTCGCTCGACGTGGTGGGCGTGCATGGTGTCGGCGGTTTGACCGGTACCGTGCTCATCGGCTTCTTCGGCGAGGGCACTGGTCTGCTCGCCGGCAGCGACTGGCGCCAGCTGGCCGTGCAGGTCATCATCGCCCTGTGCGCGATGCTGTACTCCGGCGTGGTGACCGCGATTATCGCGTTCGCGCTGGAGAAGACCATCGGCTGGCGTGTGACCGAAGCCCAGGAGGTCGGCGGCATCGATCTGGCCGATCAGGGCGAACGTGCCTATGATTTTGCTGGTACTGCCAGCTCGGTTCTCAAGGAGGTGAGGTGAGATGAAGCTCATCACTGCCATCATTCAGCCCCATAAGCTCGATGACGTCAAGGAGGCGCTCGCCGCTGCGGGCGTGCACGGTCTGACGGTCTCGGAAGCCAACGGTTACGGCCGCCAGCGTGGCCACACCGAGGTGTACCGCGGGGCGGAATACACGGTCGATCTGATTCCGAAGATTCGCGTCGAGGTGCTGTCCGATGACGCGGACGCGGAGACCCTGGTCGGCGTGATCGTCAAGTCTGCCGGTTCCGGCACGATCGGCGACGGCAAGGTGTGGGTCGCCCCGCTCGATTCCGTGACCCGCGTGCGTACCGGCGAGACCGGCTCCGCCGCGATCTGAAAGCGGCCCGTGGTTCGGCGCTTTCCGCCGGACGCGGGTTATCGGTAAGACAAGTCCCCGCACGCCGTCACCTGACCATGCGGGGACTCTTTTATATATCGACATCCTTGCCTCCGGTGACGGAGGGCAAGGATTGAAATTGCTCCCGCTGGCGGGAGCTGGCTCGCGTAGCGAGACTGAGGGTGGTCTTGTGCACCCGGGTGGGTTTGACCACCTCCCGTCGACTCCACCGACAGCCCCCGCCTGCGGGGCGGAATTTGGTGAAGGTGGTGTGTCTTGAGTTCGGCGGTCGATCATCTCAAGCAACGGTTCATGGACATGAGCCAGCCGGATGCTGACGGCGTGTACCGGGGTGGCTCCGCGAAGCGCCGGGCGCGAACGGAGCTCGCCATGGATTGCCTGCGCCGCCTGTGGAGTGACGCGGTGGCCGCGGTGCCGTTCGACGTGCCGTCCACCGGCATCGGATTCGGCGCGGTCGGGTCGCTCGCACGGGGGCAGATTGGCCCGAGCTCCGACCTGGATCTGGTCATCATCTATGAGCCACATACGATCAACGACCAACAGCTCAATGAGCTGGCCAACAAACTGTGGTATCCCCTGTGGGACAGCGGCCTTGACCTCGATCAGTCGGTGCGCACGCGGCAGCAGTGCGAGGCCGTGACCGATTCCGATCTGCCGGCCGCTATGGGTTGGCTGGATGTCAAGCCGATCGCCGGCGATACGGCGCTGATTTCGGCGACGGCCACGTCGATTCTGGAACGCTGGCGTCGAGCGGTCCGCAAGCGGCTGCCGGAACTGCTGAATTCGGCGCGCAAGCGACTGGACGAGTTCGGACGACTCGCCTACCTGAACCAGCCCGACATCAAGGAGGCGCGAGGCGGTCTGCGCGATTCGGTGCTGGTCTCCGCGTTGACTGTGTCATGGCTTGCCGACCGACCGCACGGCCGGTATGACGACGAGGTCGAGGCATTGCTGGACGTGCGCGATTGCATTCATCTGGCTGCCGGCAAGGACGCGAATCGGCTGCTCGCCCCATATCAGGCGCAGGTGGCGGCGATGCGGGGTCTTGCCGACCCGACACTGCCGCCGGGGGAGCGGGAGGCGCGTTCCATCGAGGACTTGCAGACCCGGCTCGCCCGCATAGGCCGACAGATCGCGTTCGCGCTGGATTCCACGGCGTCGCGTGCCGAGCATTCGCTGACGCATGAGCGCCCGCGTTTCTCGTTCTTCCAGATGCTGTCGCCGCGCGGTGGAGGCAGGCGAGAGGCCCCGAAGTTCGAACAGGTCGCGCCCGGCGTGGCCAAGCACGAGCAGGAAATCGTGCTGGCTCCGGGCGTGGAACCGGAGTCGGACCGGTATCTGCCGTTGCGCGTGGCCGCGGCGGCTGCCGAGTTCGAGCTGCCGATCAGCCCGGTCACCTTGCAGAACCTGCGGCGCTGCCCGATCCGCGATTCCGTGTGGGATGATGAGTCGCGCCAACTGTTCGTGCGTCTGCTGGCCTCCGGGCCGGCGCTCATGCGCGTGTGGGAGGAACTGGATTTCGTGGATATACCCGGTCGATGGATGCCTGAATGGCTGGGCATACGCAATCGCCCGAGCGCGTCTGCAGCGCACCGGTATACCATCGACCGGCACAGCGTCGAGGTGACGTCACGGCTCGCGCGGGTTTCGGCGGCGCGAGGCGAGCGGTATGACGACCGTCACTACACGGCGCTGCTATTGGCCGGACTGCTGCATGATGTCGGCAAACGTCCGTTCGTGACCGATCATGCGGCAGAGGGCGCCCGTCATGCCGCGGTGATCATGAAGCGCATGGGATTCGACGCGGACATCGCGCGATGGGTGCGCATCCTGGTGCGGGAGCATCTGACGCTCTCTGAGTTCGCGACCGGCAAGAACCCGAACGATCCGGCCGTGGGGGAGTCGCTCGCCCGTTGCGTGGACCGTGATCCGATGCTGCTGGACATGCTGTATGACCTGACCCGCGCCGACGGGTCGTCGCTCGGGGCTACGGCCGGTGAGGAGATATCCAAGCGATACGGGTGGAGCCATTGGCGCGAAAGTCTGGTGCGTGCCATGTACAGCGCCGCCCGTGAGAGTATCCGGGTACAGGTTGAAGGTGGCTATGCCGACGTTGACTTCGGTTGACACGGGATTGCCCGCCGCGTCGAGGGCGCGTACCACGACCAGGTCCTGCGGCATGTATTCCTGACCGCCGACCACATAGGTGTCGTTGCCCTCTCGCACCCAGCTTTCGAACCCGCGACCGGTCAGGCGCGCGCTGAACTGCCTAGCGGCCTTCTCCCGCACGTCGATCATGCTTCGCTTATCTGTGAGTATTCGGATGTCATCTGATTCGGGGCGGAATCTCCTTCCGCGTGGCGTCTCCCATCTTCGGGAGCCGATGCCATTATCATATGATGCTCAGCTGAGGCAAAGGCGATGTCAAGGTGGGTGTTCCGC
>PPYE01585867.1_pt1 | contig 11765 bp, 9 predicted proteins | sample 1559881 | NCBI WGS metagenome assembly PPYE01 (sample SAMN08240022, study PRJNA423297) | Human gut metagenome, whole genome shotgun sequencing project.
TCGGCTCTGTTTTCGAGGTAAATAAAATACGTCAAAGCCAGTAAAATCAATAGATTTAGGCTTGACAGAATAGGAAGGTGTCTGCCGTTCCTCCTGCAAATCCACTGGCCTGTTCAAATAAAAATGACCAGAGCATGTAAGAGGTTCCACTCATGATTGAAAAAATAACAAATCCTGTAAGGATCCCCTTATTTCTTCCGAAGTAGCCGTGTACGAAAATCTGTTCTTGCATATCACATTTCCCCTTTCACAGTTCTCATTATCAAAGAAAACGCAAAAAAATCCCATGACGTAATCGAAAAACATCTTTCCCGATTTCGTCATGGAATTCTTTCTTATTGTATGTTAATGTATCTTTTCCTTCGATGGCCAGTTTTTCTGTATATAATATTTCAAAGAATTTTGCAATTCCAGATCACCGAACATTTCACTCAAAGCATATGCCTGTTCAAATTGCTCTTTTCTCACATCCTGCCCGGCCTCTTTCATGGCATAGATCCGGTTTGCAAACAGCATATTCAACGGTCCCTGTCCTTTTTCCAAAACCATTCGGATTCCCTGATCTGCCAGTGCAATTCCTTCTTTGGTTTTTCCAACATCAGGAAGTGTGTTTGCCAGATTGCTCCAGATCAGCATCACTTCTTTGAAATGATTTTCCATCCTGATCCTACTTCTTCCATAATCCTTCAAAAGCAGCTCCCAGATTTCTACTGCTTTCTCTTTTTCACCACGGATTTTTTCTGCAAGAGCAATCTGCTGTAACAGGACTGCCTCCTGATCAGTAAATCTCTGTCTCATTCCCGTTGGATATGCCTCCATCCGTTCTTCGAATGCAAACGTGTAGGATAATGTTTTCTTGTGCCGGCTGATCCATTCTGCTTCCGAGATCTTGCCCTGCTGATACTCCAGACACGTACGATACCCCTCCACATACTGCCTGTTGATCTTCTTGCTCAGATCTAGCTTCTCCTCCAGCTTCTTTTGACACTCTTCCCAGGTTTCTAAATCCAGGTTAGAAACCGCCATTCTCAACTTCTGTGTCAATTCCAACACCGAAAAAGCATTTGTCCATACTTCTCCGATCAAATATCCCTGCTTGATTTCTAATCTTTGCTCCAAAGCTTCCAGATTTTTCAAACTTGGACTTCTTTTCCCCGTCTCAATCCTGGAATATGTCTCCGGTGTACAAATTCCCTCGCTGGCTTCCTCCTGTGACAATCCTTTCTCCATTCTGGCGGAAAGTAAAATCTCTGGAATTAAAAATAGATTCTCCGGAATCTCAATCCCCCACTCCATCCATGTCGTTTCTATTTCAGCTTCCCGATATATCTCCTTCAGCGCATTTTTCCACACTTGATAACAATCCGCATCTTTCCCCAGATATCTGGAATCTTTTTCCAAATTTTCCAATATGCTCACTGCATACTCAAAACTTTGATTTTGCACACTGTTTTCCAGAACCTCTTTACATAAAAGATAGCGTTTTTCAGAAAACTGATTTCCTTTTACTTCCTGACAATAGATAGAAACAGCTCTTGGAAAGATCTGATTTTTTGCCTGAATATCTGTTATATGCTCCTGAATGTATGGAAGAAGCGCTTCCAACAATTCTCTTCCTTGCTCCACTTCCTTTTGTATCTTGCACTTTGCATAAAAAAGCAACAAATTTAATTCCTGGATACTAAACAAGTCCTCTTCTTCGATTTTCCCCGAAAATTCAGGATGAGTCAGCCGAATTGCTTTCTCCAAATCAGAAATATCTGCACTCGTTCCCATTAGAATCCCCTGAATATAGCGATAAAACTGCTCCTGTAATACAGAATGAACACACCCATCTAAAGATTCCTTTTTCTGCAGCAGCTCCTGTGCCAAGGAAATTTTTTTCTTTCTCAGTGCCTCTTGCACCTTTCTCTTCCACTCAAAATAAGCATACTCCTGACAGGAAATCATGGTTGTCAGCTGATCGGATGATTTTCCAAGCCTCTGAATCAATGCATTCATCAGCAGACGATCCGAGATTCTCTCTCCATTTTCATAACGCGAAAGAGCAGAAACCGCACATAAGCCTCTGCACAATCGTTCCTGGCTGATGCCCTGCTTCTCCCGCTCCTTTGTAAGAAATAATGAAAATATTGTCTCCATGCTATCTCAATCCCTTTTCCAGATTCAGCAAATACTGCTTCACTTCCACCCCACAGGCAAATCCTGTAATATCTCCGTTTTTATGAATCACACGATGACATGGAATTATGATCATAATCGGATTTTTATTGTTTGCCTGTCCGACCGCACGTACTGCTTTCTCATTGCCGATACCAATCGCAATCTCCTGATAACTTCTCGTCTGCCCATATGGAATCTTCTGCAGCTCCTGCCAGACACTCTGTTGAAATTGCGTTCCCTGATATTTCAACGGCACATCGAATTGCTTCCTTCTACCCGTCAAATATTCATTCACCTGCGTATAGACCTCATACAGAAAGTCGGAATGCAATTCATTCTTCATGGTTTGCACAGAATTTGCTTCCCAAAAGAGCTCTGTCAGCTTTTGTTCTTCTTCGCGTATGGTGAGAAAACCTATCGGGGTGTTGAATGTATATGAATCCGTCATATCCTGTTCCTCCTGTAGAATTGAGATATTTGAAACTAAACTGAATTGTCTGTTGAAGATAATTCAGAACCTTATTATAATCGAAATGTAGATGCTGCCACATAACGGTAGGTGGTTAGTCCTTCGACAGGGAGACTGTGCCCCTCTGACTACATAGAAACCCGTAAGGGAATCCACTAGAAAGGAGGGCTAAGCCATGGATATTGTTGATTTCATAGCAGTAATCAGCTTCGACTTAACCTGTTTTAGTCTTGGATATGCCTTTGGAAAAGACAAAAATAAGCCATAAAAATAGCCGCCCACGTCTGGTAAACTAAAGCGGCAATTTTTGTCTAACTTTATATGGGACTAACCGTCTATCGGTAGTACTCTTTTTCCATAATCATACTATCACTCTTTAATAAAAATGTCAAAATCTAATTCTTTTCATTTTGACTCATTATCCATTCCCTGTTATGGTTCACATCCAATGTCATTTACTTAACTTCTAAGTCCCATCTCAGTATTTTTTCCATCTTGTCGTCGATACGTACAGCGCATGACAAAGAACTGCCCCTTTTCAATGACATATGCAAATGCATTATAAGAGACATATCCTCTGTCACACAAATAAATGACAGGGGTACCCGAATCATCGGGAGATGGAATCTATCACTGTTCTAAACAACAGTATGCTGAAGTCCCGGGTGTTCTTCCGTTCACCTCCCGCAACCATCAGATTGTACAGACAACTGCAAACTGTATTATGAAAATTGTGCCGCCGGGCCGCAAATTAATTGATAAGATTTCTACCGATGATGAATATCTGGAAAGTGATGAGATGACGAGAAAGTGCCAGACTTATTCCCTACAGACAGAGGAAGAAGAAAAAAGACAGACAGGAATCTTTCAAGATTCCTGCCCATCTTTTTCTCTTTATCTCCTTTACCAGGGATTGTAATTACTCTACTTCTTTTAAGAGCTTGTCTATTCTTTCCCTTTTCTCTCTGGTCATTCCATAGCCTGTAAACGGTCCCCAGGTCATTTCCTCCAGAGTACACAACTCCTTCTCAAACGGAATTTTCTTCAGCGGATACTCTTTCTCCAGCACTGCTTTTGTCTTCGGATTTGCCTGTAGCTCTTCCCATGTGGAATTGATACTGTATGTCTTGCGATACGGTGTGGTCGGCTCATAACAGAACTCATAGGTGCCTGCTTCTGCAAGGAAGACAACATTTTCTCCATCCTGTCGGCACTCAATATTCTCTGCCTGTCCCGCAATTACCTCCGCACTTGCATTTGGAAGCACAATCTCTGCTTCTGCATCGAACGGAACTGTAAACTTAAACTTCAGTTGTTTTCCGTCAATTTTCCATGCGGACTCAATTAGACCGGAAGCCGCACGCAGTTTTGCATCGCAGTTTTCAATTCTGTAATCCGGCATGGGTACAATACGGAACTTCTTAAACCCAGCTGTCTCTTCTGTAGGATTGATACCTGCCATATTGCGGAACATCCACTCTACGATAGAACCATAGGAGTAATGATTCAAGGAATTCATCTCCGTACCGCTGATTTTCCCATCCGGCTCCACAGAATTCCAACGCTCCCAGACTGTAGTTGCACCCATCAACACCTCGTACAACCATCCCGGATATCCCTCTTCCATCAGTAGATGGTATGCGATATCGTTCATGCCGTTCTCGGACAACATACGGCACAGCCACGGTGTTCCGACAAATCCAGTATCCAGATGATAGAAATTCTTTTTGAGGCGATTCATAAGGCCTCTGCAAACTCTCTCATATGCGAAATCCGGTGTCAGTCCCGTATAGAGAACAACCACATATGCAGTGGTAGTATCCACGGACAGTTTTCCTGTCGGTGTATAGTATTCATTTATAAATGCATTGTAAATTTCTGCCGCTACCTTACCGTAGAATGCTGCATCCTCCGTCTTTCCCAGAATCGCAGCTGTCTTTGCTAAGATATTAGTAGAATAATAGTAATAAGCAGATGCAATCATATTCGGATCTGTCGCGCCGTATACTCCGCCCGGAACATTTCCATCTAGCGCCAGCCAGTCTGCATAATGTGTTCCTGTCTGCCACAGACGTTTTGCACCATCCTCATCATCTGCACGTTTCATATAATCTACCCATCCTTTCATGCTGTCATATTGACGGCGAAGGATGTTCTTATCGCCATAGTGCAGATATACATTCCACGGAATAATTGTCGCTGCATCTGCCCATGCAGTGGAGGCATCTCCCGGATAGTTCGCAACCGGTACAACGTCTGGCACGCTTCCGTTCATCTTTACCTGCTCAGAATACAAGTCGCGTCCGTACTTTGTATAGAAAGCAACCGTATCCATAAAATAACATGCAGTTCCAGAGAAAATCTGCGCATCTCCCGTCCACCCATAACGTTCATCACGCTGCGGACAATCAGTAGGTACATCCACAAAGTTCCCTTTCATACCCCATTTCGCATTCAAAACAAGGCGGTTTACCAGCGGATTAGAGGTCGTCAGCTCACTCAGCTCCTCCATCTCAGAATGAATGACCAGTCCGCGGAAATCTTCCGGATTCACTTCGCCTTCCCATCCGGTCACCTTTACAAAACGATATCCGTAAAAGGTAAAATGCTGGCAGACATCTCTTTCCACTCCATCAGATATATAAGTGAACTCTGCCTTTGCGGTCCGCAGGTTTTCATTGTAGAAGTTGCCGTCCTGCAGAATCTCTCCGAACTGGAAGAATAATTTGCTTCCTTTCGGCGCTTTACTGTGGAACTGAAGCCATCCCACCATGTTCTGTCCCATATCCAGCACCGTCTCTCCTGTGGGTGTATGAATCACTTCGATTGGCTGAATCTTCTCATGCACAATAATTGCAGGAGAAAGTCTCGGGTTCAGACGCTCATATCCAAGATCAATCAACTCCGTTCCGAATGTCTCACTTGTATCTACGGTTGCGTCGTATACTTCTCCGGAGTAAATACCATTTTCGACAATCTGACTCTTTCTTGCATTCCATTCTGTATCAGTTCCGATGATTTCTTCGGTACCATCCTCATACCACACATGGATTTCTGCCAATGCAGCCAGACGGTCACCATAGTTTTCAACCAGTGTACGCATACCGTAAACACCCTTGTACCAGCCGTCTCCCAACAGCACCTCAACACGGTTCTTTCCAGCCTTAAACTGCAGCTCATACGTCTGATACTGAATCCAGCTGTCGTAATCACAGAATCCTGGAAGAAGACACTCATTGCCCTGCTTCTCCCCGTTTACATACAACTCATACAGACCAAGACCCACGACATACGCTCTTGCTTTCACGACCGGTTTAGAAACTTCAATGTCTTTCCAAACTGCAGCCTGTACCTGTTTGTCCAAAGCTGGGGTAATCCATTTTGCCTCCCATGTACAATCATTTCCCGAAACAGTCTTTGCTGTCTCGAACCACTGCACATCGCTGACTGCACTGTCTCCAGTTTCATCTGTCACCTGAACCTTCCAATAGTATCTAGACATTGGCTCTAATGCAATCGGCAATTCAAACCCGGTATTGATAATCTCTTCATCTGCTCCGCTTTCATACAAAACTTCTGAAAAATCTTCTTTCAGAGATACCTGTACCTTTGCAGAAACCTGATGTTTTCCTGCAGCGTCTTCCACTACATAAGAAATCGTCGGATTCTGTACATCATATCCTAATGGATTTGTCAAATGATTGAGTTTCAAATGTTTGATATTCATAATCAGTTCCTTCCTTTTTAGTCTTTTGCTGCATCTGGAGATATCCATTTCCCGATGTTCACTGCGAATCCCCCATTTTCCGGGTCATTCTCCATCTCAAAAATAAAATCATCCCGATATAACAGCAGGCATCTGGCGTAAGTATTTACCATACCCATTCCGCCGATTTCCATTTCTGCTGGCATCATCCGTTCCAGAATATCCCTCCGTACCTCTTCTAGTTTCTTGCGCAATTCCTGAAGCTTCGCTTCCGATACACCAGAACCATTGTCCTGTACCTTGAGAATCCAACGGTTTTCCAATACCCGCCCCGTCACAGAAATATGTCTGCCTGTATCCATATTTTTAAATCCATGCTTTACACAATTTTCCACCAACTGCTGCAATGTCATCTTCGGGATAATCTGCTCCCTAATCCCAGAATCCACATCAATGCTGATTTCCATCGAATTCTCATGGCGGGCTTTCATCAAATAAAAATAATCCTCCAGATATTCCAGTTCTTTTCCTACCGTCGCATACCGCTCGATGTTATTGGTCGAGTAGCGCAGCATACTTCCCAGAGAACCACAGATTTCACAAATCGTATCATCACTGTCCAGTATCGCCCGGGAAGAAATCGTATTGAGCACGTTGTAGATAAAATGCGGATCTATTTGCGCTTGCAGTGTATCAAACTGTGCCTGTAACTGTAACTGTGCTGCCTGCTTTTCTTTCAACACTGCCTCATCCAGACGCTCCATCATAATCTGATACGCGTGAATCAAGTCCTGAAGTTCATCCGTTCCTCCTGCCTTATCCAAATGCTGATTGTCCAGCAGATTTTCAATATTGGTGTTTTCTACGGTTTCCTGAAACCGTTTAATCGGTCGTGTCAGCACACCTGACCAGAAAATAATCATCATCAGACTGAAGCCGAATGTAACTAATGTAGAAACAAAAGCAATGAAAAAGAGCTGCCCTCTTTCCTTTCCTATCATGGGATTTTTCTTATAAGCTAATACCATCAAATCAAAGTCTGAGGAGGACGCTCTTGTATAAATCGTTCCCTGTTCTGTCAGTACTTCTGCTCCCGCCAGGCTCTCGAGCCGTTTTAAATCGCTTTCAGACAGTTCTTCTTCATATCCTTTATCGCTAGCATAAAGGAGTTCCTCTCCATTGACTACAATCAGAAACTCCATCTCCGGATCGGCTTTTTCCAGCAGTTCCAAATCCTCTACCTTGTTTTCTACCTCAAGAAATCCCATACCGTCTCCACGAAGAGATTTCATCAGGGAATAAACTGGAACCTTTTTTTCGTAAACCCAATAATCCGGATGTGGCGCCACAATCACAGAATCCCCATTAGCTGCTGTAACGCTCTTAAGATAAGGAATCTCATCCACATCAAAGTCAGAAATCAATCTCTGTTTCGGCACAATTCCATCCCCTGTCGTATAGGTCGCGCTGCTTGCCAAAAATGAGCTGTAATTAAAAAATACAGTCCGATACGAATTTTTCATGATATATTCTGTCGTCAATCCAATTCCCAGATTTGATTTTGCATCCAACACATATCGATTCGGAATATCTCCTTCCTTATTCTCTGCCAGCAACGACATACTGTTTAACAACACAGAATCCGACAGAATATAATTCATAATCGCATCCATTCTCCCTAGCTTTTCGTCCATTTGAGAGACGAACGATTTTGCCGAAATCTGCAAATTGTTTTTCTGGCTGTTCATTTCATACTGCAGGCTGATTCTAGCTATTACAACACCCAAGACCAGACTGAGCAAAAGTGCTACAGTGGTATATGCAAGCACCATCTTACTGCGAAATTTCATACTAAATACCTTAACCTTTTACGGAACCGGCAACCATACCGTCTACAATCCTCTTGTTGAAGATGATAAACAGAATCAGCATCGGTATCGTAATGATAATGATGTCGGCAAATAGTAGGTGGTAGCTGCCTCCCAACTGTCCCTGATAGCTGTACAGAGTCAGCTGAACGGTCGTATTCTCTGAACCCGGCAAGAAGTACAATGGGTTGGTAAAATCATTAAACGTTGTTACGCCGACCAAAATAATCAGAGTCGCTTGAATTGGCTTCAGCAACGGGAAAATCACTTTCCAGAAAATCTGCCATTTGGAACAGCCATCGATTCTGGCTGCTTCTTCCAATTCTTTCGGAATAGAGCCCATATAACCTCTGTACAACATAATTGCAAACGGTGTCTGCAATGCAATTTCAATCATAACCATTGCAAACATGGTCTTATAAATATGCAGTGACTGCAAAAGGTTGATGGTCGGAAGAATCGCCGCCGGAATCATCAGACCAAGCATGATCAGAGACTGAATTCCGGTCATCAGTTTATCGCGTCTTCTCTGAATTACATAAGCTGCCATCGCTGCAGTTGCAAGAAGCCCCAATACAGTGAAGAGTGTCAGAATAGTGCTGTTCTTAAATGCAGTTACTAACTGGTAATTGTTGTGCTTAAAGACCTCAAGATAGTTTTCAAAATGAAGCTCTGTCGGCCAGCTGATTGACAATTTGTTTGCCTCAGCCTTGGACTTCAGAGACTGTACCAACATAAAGTAAAACGGCACAAGAAAGACAACAACAGTTACTAATATACCAATAATGTCTCCAAGGAGAAGTAATGTTTCTCTTTTCTTTTTCATCCCTGAATCGCCTCCTCTCTCTTATTCAGGAAGTACTGCAGTGGGAATGCAATGATTGAAATCACTATCAACATCACTACGTTTCCTGCCGTTGACAATCCGTAGAATCCGGCTGCATACTGCTTGTAAATTACAGATGCAAGGACGTCTGTTGCGAATCCCGGTCCGCCTCCTGTCATTGCCCATATCAAATCGAAGGATCTCAGTCCACCAATCAGGGACAGAATGATGATGGAGTTCTGAGACGGCGCTACTAGCGGAAGTGTAATGTATTTAATCTTCTGCCATCCCGTTGCTCCGTCGATGGATGCGGCTTCATAATAAGTCTTATCGATAGACTGAATTCCGGCAATATAAATTACAACTGAAATGGAAAGACCTTTCCATACATCTACCAGAATGATACTCAGCAGAGCTGTGGAAGGATTTCCAAGGAAATCGATGGCACCGATTCCTAATGCCTCCAATACCACATTCAACATACCCTTTGTCGGATGCATCATATAGGAAAACGCAAGACCAACTGCCATCATGGATACCAGGTTCGGGAAGAATACTGCCGAACGGATAAATCCTTTAGTCCTAATCTTACTTGTCAGGAAAATCGCTATGAAAAATGCAAGTATTACTTTTAACGCACTGGTTCCAAATGCATAAAGCAATGTATGCACAACAGAAGAACTCATGGAATGTTCTGTAAAAAACAGCTTGTAGTTATCCAGTCCGCAGAATTTCGCAGTATCAAAGTTCCATACGGTCAAACTGTAATACAAAGATGTCACAATCGGCCACAGGAAGAAGACAACGAAAATAATCAATGACGGTAGCACAAACCATATTGGATATAAGCTCTTTTCTTTTTTCGCCTTCATACTTTAAACCTCCTCATTTATGAAGTGACCGCCTGAGTGATTCAGGCGGCCACTTTGTGATTCCTTTTTGTAGTTCTTAAGGTATCAGCTTATTCCCAATCATAGCCGAGCTGAACTGCAGACTTCTTACAGTCTTCGTCATATGTTGCAGCTGCTTCTGCACCATCCATCTGCCCCAAACCAACAGATGTAGTCAACTGCTCACAACTTGTTCCTTTAATCGGTGACTGGTACTCCAATGCGGGGGTAATCTTTCCGTCATCAAAATACTGCTGCATATCTACACGTACTGCGTCACATACACTCTCCGGCAGTTCGTATCCGATGATACAGGACGGTCCGTTTGCTCCGTATGTCTCGAAGTAGAGGTTCAGTGCCTCTTCAGAGTAGTAGAACTCAAAGAATGCTTTAATTGCGTCGATGTGCTCGCTGTCCTTGTTTACATACCAGGTCATCGGCTCCCAAACAGTCAAACCGTGATTTTCCGGATCATCTCCAGGAACTCCGAATACACCAATATCTTCTTGATTCTCTGTATTTTCCAGAATAAGCGGAAGCTGCTGTGTCAGGATAAACCAGTGTGTAGCCTCACCTGTACCGATTGCCATGTTACCATCTGTAACAGTTGCTGCAGATTTGTCTGCGTTCAGGTAATCTACGAGATCTTCGTATTTTGTCCAACTTCTTGTTGCCTCAGCAACGTCAGCGTATTTTGCTGTTCCGTTTGTGTAGTCCTCTGCAAATGTCGGGTTTGCAGCTGCTACGTTGTAGTAATCTCCAAGGAAAAGTACCTGTGTCGCCCATGTCTCTCCACCTGTGAAGTATACCGGAGTCTTGCCTGCTTCCTTCAGCGCCTCACAGTTTGCCAGAAATTCATCCCATGTATGAGGTACTTCCAGTCCCAGTTCCTCATAGTCTGGTTTGTAATAGATAATTGCACCTGCCTGTGTAGAAGACTGCGGCAATCCATAAATTGCATCGTCGATTGTTACAGAGTTGATGAACGCCTCATCAAACTTCTCAATGAGATCCCAATCGGAAATATCCAGGAATCCACGGGACGGATTCAGCTCATGTAGCTTAGAACCAGAGTTCCATGCCAAAAAGTCCGGAAGGTCGCCAGATGTCATTCTTGTCTTCAGAATGTTGTCTCCCTCGCTTCCACCTGGGTTTACCTCTACTTCAAATTCCATACCGAGCTTCTCAGTAGCCGCTGCCATAACTGCCTGTGTACCGGCGTTGTTTTCTGCCTGTCCACCCCACCACTTCAGGGTAATTCCTTCGTACGGCCTGTCGCCGCCTGATGCATCTCCGCCTTCTGCCGGAACTTCGGATCCGCTGCCACAACCAGTCAGAGACATGCCGAGAATCATGGTTCCGGCAAGAATCAGTGATAACAATCTCTTTTTCATAATTATCTCCATTCCTCCTTTTTCATTTCTTTTTTTAAGATATCTGTATTGTACCAAGAAAAAAGGAAAAGGAACATGGATAATTCAAAACAGTTTCTGTGAAAAAACGAAACAATTTTTTGCAAAATCAATTTACTTTAAATATTCTGCTGGACTTTTTCCCGTATATGCACGGAAAATCCGGCTGAAATAGAACTGATCCCGATACCCCACCATCTCTGCAATATCTTTCACAAAAAACTCCCGATTCGCTTCCATCAACTGTTTGGCACGCTCCATACGGATTCCCGTCAGATACTGATTGTAGGACTCCTTGGTATATTTGCGGAACAGCTTACTCATATATGCCTGCGAAATCGCGAACAAATCGTTAAGGAAAGAATCGAAGGTGGTGCAAACGAAAAAGCAGTATTGAGACTTTTCATTAACTGCCCTTTCGTTTGCATCAA
>PPYE01107945.1_pt1 | contig 11762 bp, 7 predicted proteins | sample 1559881 | NCBI WGS metagenome assembly PPYE01 (sample SAMN08240022, study PRJNA423297) | Human gut metagenome, whole genome shotgun sequencing project.
GTCGTACCGCCGGTTCCGCCCCGGTACCGCCTCCCGTAGCGCCGCCGGTCGTCCCGCCACCGGTTGCACTGCCGTTATCGGACCCCGTGCTGCCTGAGGCGCTCCCGTTTGTGTTGCCGGTGCCGTAGCTATTGGAGTTGCCGTTTCCGCTAGCCGTGCCGTACTGGCCGTTGCTCGAGCCGGTGGAGTTGCCGTATTGGTTATTGCTCGAATTTCCAGCGGAGTTCGCGCTGTTGGAAGACGAGCTGGAAGACGTCGTTCCGATATGGTACGTGGCATTCGAGAACGCCTTGTACGTGGGGTTCGATGCCTGGGGGAACGTTTCGGTTTGCTTGCCGTACAGCGCCGCCGTCATGAACTCCTTGAACACATCCGCCGCGCTAACGTCGGTGGGGATGGTTTCCTGGTTAGACGGATCGCCGAACCAGATGGCAACGGACAGCTGCGGCGTGATGCCGCAGAACGTGATGTCATGGTACTCGCTGGAAGTACCCGTCTTCGCCGCCACTTCCTGGCCGTTATCGAGCTTGGCCAGCGTGCCGGTACCTTCGGAGGTGTTCACGACGCCCTTCATGACCTCGGTTGCCGCATGGGCCACTTCGGCGGAGATGACCTGCGTCCCCGACGGATGGCTGTTATCCACGATAAGGTTGTTGTTCTTGTCGTAGATCTTCAGGATGGGCTGAGCATCGTACTTCGTGCCGCCGTTGGCGATGCAGGCATACGCATCCGCCATGTCGAGCATAGTGACGTTGGACTGGCCGAGCGTCAGCGACGGATTGGCGTTGAGCGTGGAAGTGATTCCCATCTTCTTCGCGGCATCGATGACCTTTTGGGTTCCCAAAGCCATTTGCAGTCGCACGAAACCGGTGTTGGACGACACGGCGAAAGCGCGCGCGATGCTGCGGGTCCCGTAGTTGATGTTGTTGATGTTCTGCAGCGGATTCGAGCTATCGTATCCGGTATCGGGGATCACCGAAGGCGACGAGCAATCCACCATGGTTTGCGGATCGATGCCCTCTTCCAAAGCCGCGATCAGCGTGAACGTCTTAAAGGATGAACCGCAAGGACGGCCGCCGTTGGTTCCCTCGCCGGTTGCCAGGTTGGTCTTTTGCGTATCCCAATCCTTGCCGCCGACCAATGCGCGGATGAAACCCGTGGAAGGATCGATTGCCACGAGCGAACCGCTGATGGCATCGCTCAGGCCCTCTTCCTTTGTGCGGACGGCATCCTCTGCTGCCTCTTGGGTATCCACATCAAGGGTGGTGACAACGGTCAGCCCGCCCTTGAACACATCGAGCTGGGAGTACTGGTCGGAAAGCACGTTTTTGACGTAGCTGGTGAAATACGGGTACTTCTCGATGCCATCCGAAGACGGTACGGAGGGATTGAGCACAAGATCCTGGGCTTTTGCGGAGTCGTGCTCTTCCTGAGTGATATAGCCGTTCGTCAGCATGCGATCGAGGACCAGATTACGACGCGCATAGCAATTGTCCGGGTAATCGATGGGGTTGTTATAGGTAGGCGATTGGGGGATGCCGACAAGCGCCGCCGCTTCCGCCAGCGTCAAATCAGTTGCATCTTTAGAGAAATATCGCTGGGAAGCCGCCTGGATACCATAAGCACCCGAACCGTAATTCACGGTGTTCAGGTACATGAGGAGGATGTCGTTTTTCGAGTACATCTCCTCGATTTTGACGGAAAGATACATCTCGCGGACCTTGCGCTTAAGCGAGATATCGTTCATCTCGTCGGCGAGCACCGTGTTGCGCACGAACTGCTGCGTAATGGTTGAAGCGCCTTCGCGACCAGACCCTGTAAGCGTGACGAAGGCGGCACGGGCAATGCCGACCAGGTCGAAGCCGCCATGATCGTAGAATCGCTCGTCCTCCGTTGCCACCGTGCCCTGCATCACGTACTTGCTGATGCCGCTCAGCTCCACCGGCTCACGGTTTTCCACCTGGAAGCGCGCAAGCTGCGTCTTCTCGTCGGATGCAAGCACCGTAGTCGGCGCAGACGTATTCAGCTCGGATACTTCCGAGACATCATAGGTTTTCAGGTCGCCGATCCAGGAATCGCCCAAGACGACGACGCCTATGCAACCGGCCAGGCAAATAGCCGCGATGATACTGAGAAATGCAAGCAGGCCGACAAAAGGACGCTTTTTCTTAATGCTCGGCCTGTTCTTTATCGAACGAGAAGCCACGAACCACCTCCAAGAAACTTGAGTAATTGTACCATCGGGGGAAATAGGGTTTTCAAAGCACACAAGTTCGTAGCAAAAAAGCCAAGGGCGGCCAGGGAATCGACTGTTCGTCCCCTGGCCGCCCTTTTGATTTTCGAGGCGCTGCGGCTATAGCAGCGACTCGTCTGCGGCAAGCACCGCTTTAGCTTTCTCCATCTGCTGGGCCACAGCCGCTTCGCCCGTTCCCCCTTCCGTGGTTCGAGCAGCCACGATGCTGGGAAGAACGAGCGCCTTGACGATGTCCTCCTCGAACAACGGGCTTGCCGCCTTAAAGTCGTCGAACGACAGATCGTCGAGATTGCAGCCGCGCTGCTCGCACAGCAGGACCAAATGCCCCACCACTTCATGCGCATGACGGAACGGAAGGCCCTTCTTCGCCAAGTAGTCGGCCACATCCGTCGCCGCCAAATGGCCGAGCTTCGCCTGCTTGAGCATGTTCTCCGGCTTGATGCTCATGGTTTCTATCATTCCCGCGGCGCATTGCAGGCAATCTTCCAGCGTTTTCGCCGAATCGATTGCCCCGTACTTGTCTTCCTGAAGGTCCTTGTTGTAGGCAAGGGGGAGCGCCTTCATGGTCACCAGCAACGACACCAAATTGCCGATCACGCGACCGGTCTTGCCGCGGATCAGCTCGGCAAAATCGGGGTTCTTCTTTTGAGGCATGATGGACGAACCCGTGGAGAACGCATCGGACAGCTCGATGAAGCCGAACTCGGATGTCGACCAAAGCACCAGCTCCTCGCACAGGCGCGACAGATGCATGCAGGAAACGGCGCAAGCGTAATCCAAGTCAAGCAGGAAATCGCGGTCCGACACGGCATCGAGCGAGTTCGGGATCACCGAAGCGAAGCCCAATTCCCCTGCCGTCATCTGCCGATCAAGCGGATACGTTGTCCCAGCCAGCGCAGCTGCGCCCAGCGGACAGGCGTCGGCCGCATCTCGTGCAGCCTGCAAACGGCGATAATCGCGCGCAAGCATCCAGACATACGCAAGCATATGGTGCGAGAACAGGACCGGTTGCGCATGCTGCAAGTGGGTATAACCAGGCAGGATAACACCGAAATTCGCCTCGGCCTGACCTATGAGCGCATGACGCAGCGCAACATTGGCGCGCATCAGATCGGTTGCACGCTGCTTGGCATACAGGCGCGTATCCGTTGCAACCTGATCGTTGCGGCTGCGGCCCGTGTGCAAACGCGCTCCCGCATCGCCGATTTCTGCAGTGAGCGCCTTTTCCACTGACATATGGATATCCTCGTCGTTGATATCGAACATGAAATCACCTGACTCGATATCGGCTTTGACGCGATCAAGCCCCGCAGCGATTTGCTGAGCGTCATCTTCCGAGATCACGCCGACTGTCGCCAGCATCTTCACATGAGCCTTCGACCCTGCGATATCCTGCGCATACAAGGCCTTATCGACAGGCAGCGAGGCGCCGAAGCGTTGCGTGAACTCGCTAACGTTTTCCATGAATCTGCCCGACCAGAGAGCCATAGGTTACTCCGTTTCCTTGTGAGCTTCAGCAGCAGGTTCTTGGCGGCTCAGCGGCGTTACGCCCTCATAGCGGCCGCGCTTGAGGGGGCCCTTCTCATTTTGAGCATCGAACAACTCGGCAGGAGCGCCTTCCTGACGACGATTGACGGCCCAGGTTTTCGTGGACAGCGTCTGGATCTCGATGAAGCCCTTGGCTGCGTCGCGATTGAAGGTATCCCCCTTGTCGTACGTTGCCAGACCCTGATCGTAGAGCGAGTATGCGGACTTGCGGCCGACCACCGTGCAAGAACCCTTGAAGAACTTCAAGCGGATGGTGCCGTACAAGCAGCGCTGCGTAGAAGCCATGAATGCATCGATAGCCTCTTTCAGCGGCGAGAACCATTGGCCGTTATAAACGCAATTCGCCCAGGTTTGCTCCAGCGCAAGCTTGTGATGCAGGACCTCGCGCTCAAGCACCAGATCCTCCAGCGCCTTATGCGCCTTGATCAGAGCCATTCCCGCAGGGGCTTCATAGCATTCACGGCTTTTGACCCCCACCAAGCGGTTCTCGATCATGTCGATACGACCGTAACCGTGCTTGCCCGCGATTTCGTTGAGCTCGTAAATGATGCCCAGATAGCTCTTCTGGTTGCCGTTGATCGCATAGGGCACTCCGCGAGCAAAGGTGAGCTCCACATATTCCGGCTGATCGGGCGCCTGCATAGGATCGGCGGTCATGGTGTAGATATCCGCAGGCGGCTCGATCCAAGGATCTTCCAGTACGCCGCACTCGATTGCGCGACCCCACAGGTTGTCATCGATTGAGTACGGGGAATCCTTCGTGACGCCGACCTCCACGCCATGAGCCTGAGCCCACTCGATCTCATCGGGACGCGTAAGCAGATTCCACTCGCGAACCGGGGTCAAAATCTTCAGCGACGGATCGAGCATGGTGATGCTGGATTCGAAACGCACCTGATCATTGCCCTTGCCCGTGCAACCGTGAGCGATATACTTTGCACCGAACTTGTGCGCAGCATCCACAAGATGCTTCGAAATCAAGGGACGAGAAAGCGCCGACACCAGCGGATACTTGTTCTCGTACATAGCATTCGCCGCTAGCGCCTTCGTGAGGTATTCCTGCGCAAACATCTGACGCATATCTACCACGATGCACTCAAGAGCACCGACACGCAAAGCCTTTTCCTTGACCTTCTCAAGGCCATCGTGCTCCTGCCCCACATCGCCAACCACGGCGATGACGTCCAGATTCATTTCATCCTGCAACCATTTTATGCAACAAGATGTATCAAGACCACCGGAATATGCGAGTACTACTTTGTCTTTCTGCTCTGCCATGATGATCGGCCCTTTCGAATGCGATTTGTTTAGCAACAAGGAGATTTGGGTCCACGAGTGCCACAAGATACAGGTATGCCCCGTACTGCCTGGTTACAGATTAGTTTCCCAAGTGAAATTTCCTGAAACTACAGTAATCCCTTAGGAATTATACGTGCACAATTTTCTAGAGACAGTGCGCAACGCAATGACGTAACAACTTGTAAATACAACGTGGGATATGCAAAGATAACCGTCTTTGCAACGGTAAAATACTAGACGATTATCGTCGTCGCAGACGGTCGATGGCTCGCTCGACCTCCACCGCAGCCTCGGGGCTTTCTGCTGCGATCATAATGGTGTTGTCGCCGGCAACAGTGCCGAGCGCTCCACGCAGGCTGGCTTTGTCAAGGGCTGCGGAGACGCCGGCAGCACCGCCGGAGAACGTCTTCACAACAACGAGATTGCCAGCGACGTGCACCTCTTCAACTAATTCGGAAACCATGCGTTGAAGACGCATTTCCTCGGGAAGGACATAGTAACCCTCGCGAGACTTCACGAGACCCATGTCCATGATATCGCGAGAAATAGTAGCCTGAGTGCACTCGTAGCCGGCAGACTGCAGCTGATTAGCGAGATCGCGCTGCGTCTTGACATTGCGATCGCGAATGATGTCGCGAATCACATCATGTCTTTGTTGCCGTTTCCTCATGCCTCGTTACTTCCCGCCCCAGGTGGGGCATTGTACCCGGTTTCCTCCAATGATTCCTGATGCATATGCAAAATAGTGTAAGTGTCATCAAGAATATGCAATTCATAATACCGCAAGATTTAGTGATCAGCGAGATGAAATTGAAATTTGCGAAGAATATGCCACTTCTCTTATACGAGCTAAACGTTGCCTTGAAATCTCATCCGATTGGATGCCAAGAATCCACGCCGCTACGTGGATCCTTGGCAAGCATTATGGGGTCTTTAGGCTTCGATCATCTGGTTCAGACGCTCGACCATTGCATCGATGTCGCCCTTCTCGCACACTAACGGCGGAAGGAAGCGCAGGGTATGGGCGCCCGTTGCATTGAGCAGCAGGCCCTTGCCAAGCGCCTTCTGAACCAAAGCGGGCGCATCGACCGATTCATCGAGGTCGATGGCGTTCATAAGACCGACACCGCGGACCTCCTTGACCTTGGACACGCCGGCAAGCTGCTGGCGCATATATTCGCCGGTTTCCTGCACATGCTGCTGAAAACCATTGGAAAGCGTGTCAAGCGTTGCCGTTGCAGCTGCTACCGCCAAGCAGCTGCCGCCAAACGTGGTGCCGTGGTCACCAGGCTGATATGCCTTTGCGATATGGGCGGGGGCAGCGCAGGCGCCCATAGGCATTCCGCCGGCGATGCCCTTCGCCATGGTCACGATATCGGGGGTTACTCCGAAATGCTGGAAGCCGAACGGGGTACCGCAACGGAAGATTCCGGTTTGAACCTCGTCGCACACCATAAGAGCACCATGCTCCTTGGTCAGATTGCGCACCGCCTCCAGGAATTCCTTCGTGCACGGATGCACGCCGCTTTCGCCTTGGATGCACTCGAGCATGACGGCGCAGATATCATGGCCCTGCTGCTCGAACAGACGGGTAAGAGCTTGGATGTCATTGATAGGCGTGCTTACGAAACCACCGGGCAAGGGCTGGAACGCCTCCTGCTTCGCGGGCTGAGCAGTGGCAGCAAGCGTTGCGAGCGTTCGTCCATGGAAGCTGCGATCAAGGACCACGATGGTGCGCGGAGCGCCATCGAACGCCTGCTTGATCTTGGCATCGTCCGCACCTGCGGCACGGGCGGCCTCTTCGGCGTTCTTGCGAGCATACAGGCGAGCAAGCTTGATAGCGCACTCGTTTGCTTCGGCTCCGGAGTTTGCATAGAACGTCTGCCACGGCTCGGGGCTTGCAGGATCCCCACCATTGAGCAACCCGGAGATTTTACGGGAAAGCTCGCCACGGCCCTCGATGTAGTAGTAATTGCTCACGTGGATCAGGCGCTCGGACTGGTCTTGCAGAGCCTTGGTGATGGCAGGATGGCAATGGCCGAGACTGCACACGCCGATGCCCGCGATGAAGTCGAGATATGTATTGCCCTCGGCATCTTCGACTTCCATGCCCTTGCCGGAAACGAGCTCGACGGGCTTACGAGCAAGCGTATGCATCACATATTGCGACTCAAGTTCCTGTTGTTGCTCTAGCGACATGCTATCAACTTCCTTCGTAAGGTAACGATTGCTTTAATGTACGGAAGAACTCTGGATAGAGGCCTTCTGAGCGGCCTCGACTTCTTCACGGTTCTCCAGAAGCTTCGAAGCGAATTTGCCCAGAGGGTGGCTGTCGAAACGATAGGCCTCCTCGGTGGAATGCATGGTCGTGCCGACACCGGTGCTGGTAAGCATTTCGAGCAGCAGAGAATGAGGCGTGGTCCCGTTGATGATATGCGCACGCTGCACGCCGTTTTCCAGCGCATGGATGCACGACTTCAGCTTCGGGATCATGCCCGTGGACACCACGTTGTTCTCGACCATATAGCGCGCCTCGAACACGGTGAGGTTGGAGATGAGCGAGCTTTTATCCTCGAAGTTCTCGTACAGGCCGTCGACGTCGGTAAGAAACACCGCCTTATGAGCGCCGATAGCGGCGGCGATATGGCCCGCAACCATGTCGGCGTTGACGTTGTAGAAGCCGCCGTCCTCTCCGATTGCGACCGACGCGATAACCGGAATATAATCCGATGCCACCAAATCGTCGAGCAGAGGGCGATTGATGCGCGTGATGCGGCCGACACGACCCAGATCAGGACTTGCCTGCTCGGCTACGATAACGCCGCCATCAGCACCGGAGACGCCCACGGCAAAATTGCCATGATGGTTCAAGGCCTCGACCAATTCCTGGTTGACCTCGCCCATAAGGACGGTGCGGACTAGATTCATGGCCTCGGGCGTGGTAACACGCTGGCCGTCCTTGAACTCAACGGGGATTTCCATGAGGTCCATCGCCCTGGTGATGGCCTTTCCGCCACCGTGGACGATGACGGGGTTCACGCCGACGATCTTGAGCAGCACGATGTCGCTCATGACGTCCGCGCGCAGCTTCTCATCGACCATAGCAGATCCGCCGTATTTGATGACGACGGTTTTACCGGTGATGTTCTTGATCCACGGCAGCGCCTCGACGAGGATCTTAGCTGCCTCCGTTGATGCGCCCTCGGGGCGCGTATCCTTTGCGTACTTCATGAGCGGTAATCTCCATTGATAGTGACGTATTCGTGCGAGAAATCGCATGTCCACATGGTTGTTGCGCAGTTACCAACGCCAAGGTCGACGTCGATGACCACTTCGGGCTCCTCGAAACGACGAAGTGCCTCGTCCTCGTCGAAATCCACGGTTAAGCCTTTTCTGCATACCGGAAGCCCCATGATGTCGATGGCCACATTGCCTTGGGAGAACGTCGCGCCGGATCTGCCAAGCGCTGCGGCGATACGGCCCCAATTAGCATCGTGCCCGTAAACCGCTGTTTTCACCAGCGGCGAATTCGCCACGGTGCGCGCCGCCTTGTCCGCATCCTCCGGATTCGCCGCCCCCGCCACGTTAACGGTGATGAGGCGCGTGGCGCCTTCGCCATCGACCGCCATCTCGCGAGCAAGTGCGACGCAGACGGTGCGCAGCGCGTTCTCGAATGCGTCGAAGGCAGGCGTGCCAGGCTGCATGCATGCAGCGCCCTGCGGGGCCGCCGCACCGCTTGCCAGAAGGAAGCACGAGTCGTTCGTGGAGGTATCGGAGTCGACGGTGATCTTGTTGAAGCTGATCCCGACCGCCTTCGAAAGGGCCTCATGCAGGTGATTTGCAGCCACGGGCGCATCGGTGGTGATGACGCTGATCATGGTGGCCATATTGGGCATGATCATGCCTGAGCCCTTTGCCATGCCGCCCACCGTGAACATGCATCCGTCATAGCCCAAACCGTTACCGCTAAACGTTACGGCGAATTCCTTCGGCTTGGTGTCCGTCGTCATGATGGCGCGAGCCGCATCGGCGCCTCCCGCAGCAGACAGCGCCGATGCGGCCAAAGGCGCGCCGCTTTCGAACGGCTCCATCTGCAGATGCTGACCGATAACGCCCGTGGACGCCACCAAAACTTCTTGCACCGGGCAACCGAGGGCATCGGCGACGATGCCGGACGATTGGCGCGCCGTCTGTAGGCCCTTGTCCCCGGTAGCCGCATTTGCAATACCCGAGTTGATAGCCACTGCGCGCGCGATGCCGTACCCCGCACCATCAAGGTGCTCCTTGGACACCGTGACCGGAGCCGAGCAGAACACGTTCGTGGTGAACACCGCGGCACACGCCGCCGGCTGATCGGCTGCCACCAACGCGAAATCCAGACGCTTTGGGTCAGCGCGGAATCCTGCATGGATGCCGCAAGCCTTGAAGCCCTTCGCCGACGCAACGCCGCCTGCCGGCAAGAACGGCAGATCCGCGTAGGAGTCGGCGGTGCTTGCGTTATGCAGAGGCTTCACCGCGTCCCCCTTAGACGCAGCGGAAACTGCATGAGTCATTACGCCCTCCTTCTGAAACGCCCGCCGAAACGGCGGGCGGATTGGCTATACGGGAACCGCCACCTTATCGAGGCCAAGGTCCTCCGGCAGCCCGAATACAATGTTAGCGCACTGAACAGCTTGGTTGGCAGCGCCTTTGCAGAGGTTGTCTATAGCTCCGACGGCAATGAGCATGCCGACCCGCTCATTGACGGCAAGCCCGATATGAGCGCAATTCGTGCCCACGACGGAAGACGTCTTGGGCATAACCCCAGCATCGAGCACCGTCACGAACGCGCTGTCTCTATAGAACTCTTTATAGCTCTCGACGATCTTCGCCACATCGCGCGTTGCCCCGGCTGCCAAGGGCAGGTTCACCGTAGACAGAAGACCCCTGTTCAGCGGCGCCAAATGAGGGGTGAACACCAAGCGGTCGGAAACACCCAGGATCTGCTCGATTTCAGGCGTGTGGCGATGCGTTGCCACGCCGTAAGCCTCGAGATTCTCGTTGGCGAAGCAGAAATGAGTGCGCGCCGTAGCCTTCTTGCCTGCGCCCGTCACACCGGAAATAGCGTCTACGACGATTGGAGCTTTGTCATCGACAAGGCCAAGACGCACGGCAGGCGCTGCAGCAAGCGTGGTTGCCGTGGGATAGCAGCCGGCGCAACCGACGACCGCCCCTTTGCCTTCCTTGCGCTGCTGCGCGGCGGCGATGAGATCGTCTGGGAACAGCTCGGGCAAGCCGAAGGCGGCGCGCTTGAGCAGCTCGGTTTGAGTATGAGGGACTTTGTACCACCGCTCGTAAACCGCAGGGTCCTTTAAGCGGAAATCGGCGGACAGGTCGACCACCACGCCCCCGCGATCGACGATGCGAGGGGCCATTGCCATTGCCGCGGTATGGGGCACGGCAAGGAACACGACATCGCACTGATCGAGAACGGGATCGTCATGCCTGGAGAAGGCAAGGTCGGTAGCTCCCGTGAAGCAAGGGTACTCCTTGGCCACGGGGGTTCCGGCAAGCTCATTGGAGGTAACGGCAACCAATTCGAACTCGGGGTGCCGCAGCGCAACTCGGACCAGCTCTATGCCAGCGAAGCCGGCTGCACCGACGATACCGCATTTGATGCTCATACTATGCCCTTCCCATTCGAGGTGTAATGGTACGTTGGGACCGCCTGTTCAAGCATGCGAATAGCTTCCCCATCAGTTGCCGAAAGCGCGTTTTCCAACTCATCGAGCTTCGAGGCAACCTGATCATAGCTGATTTCCTGGCCCGTGGAGATCATGATGGACTGGTTATCGGTGGGAAGCGTGCTCTCCTCGTCCATGAGCAGTTCCTCGTACATCTTCTCACCTTCACGCAGACCCGTAAACTCTATTTTGATATCCACGTCCGGCGTAAGGCCTTGCAGCTGGATAAGGCCTTTTGCCAAATCGACGATTTTGACGGGTTCGCCCATATCCAAAATGAAGATCTCGCCGCCGTGCGCCATGCCTCCCGCTTGGATGACCAATCGCGACGCCTCGGGAATGGTCATGAAGAAACGCTCGATGTCCGGATGCGTAACGGTAACGGGCCCGCCAGCGGCGATTTGGCGCTGGAAGACGGGGATCACGCTGCCGTTAGAGCCGAGCACGTTGCCGAAACGCACTGCGGTGAAAATGGTTTTCGATGTGCGCGCATAGTACTGCACGATCATTTCACCCATGCGCTTGGTCGCCCCCATGACGCTTGTGGGGTTAACCGCCTTATCGGTGGAGATGAAGATGAAGCGCGCCGCCCCGTACGCATCAGCGGCGCGAACGGCATTCAACGTACCGAACACGTTGTTGTGAACGGCCTCGCGCGGGCAATGCTCCATAAGGGGAACGTGTTTATGGGCAGCCGCATGAAACACCGCACCCGGGCGATACTTCGCGAACACCTCGTTGACGCGCTCCTTGTCGCATACGTTGCCGATCTCGATGATGATATCGATGTCGTCGTATTCGGACAGAAGCTCGTTGCGCAGCATGTACGCATCGTTTTCATATATATCGAAGATAACGATGCGAGCAGGCGCCACCGTGCACAGCTGACGGCACAGCTCGCTGCCGATGGAACCGCCGCCGCCAGTAACCAGCACGGT